>ERZ1090861.11-NODE-11-length-180220-cov-10.384597_pt1 | contig 180220 bp, 173 predicted proteins | sample MGYA00478482_ERZ1090861 | MGnify/ENA primary metagenome ERZ1090861 (study PRJEB33644, sample SAMEA5815744) | chicken gut metagenome | biome: Chicken; feature: Gastrointestinal Tract; material: Caecum | place: Ireland | collected 2019-01-01 | study: A study of... | reverse complement strand
ACGATTTATTCTCACTTCGTATTCTGACATTTTCGGACTTTTTTCAATCGCATGCTGCAGATAAATTCAAACTTATACGATCTTATACGATTCCCTGTGCTTCCATTGCGTCTACGACTTTCTCGAATCCTGCAATGTTTGCACCTACAACGTAGTTGCCTTTAAAGCCGTATCTCTCTGCAGCATCAGCCGCGTTATGGCAGATATTTACCATGATGTCTTTCAGTTTTGCGTCTACTTCTTCGAAGGACCAGCTCAGTCTCTCGCTGTTCTGGGACATCTCAAGAGCAGATGTAGCAACGCCGCCTGCATTTGCTGCTTTTCCCGGAGCGAAAATAACGCCATGCTCCTGCAGGTACTCTGTAGCCTCGATTGTTGTAGGCATGTTCGCACCTTCTGCAACAACTTTGCATCCGTTCTCAACAAGCATTTTTGCATCATCGATAAGGAGCTCATTCTGAGTTGCGCACGGAAGAGCAACATCAACTTTAACTGACCATACTCCTCTTCCTTCATGATACTCGGAATTCGGACGGTATTTCTTGTATTCTGTCAATCTTGCGCGATTTACTTCCTTAATCTCTTTCAGGGCGGCTACATCAATTCCGTCCGGATCATATACCCAGCCTGTAGAGTCACTTACTGTAACTACTTTAGCTCCCAGCTGCTGTGCTTTCTCTGTAGCGTAGATTGCAACGTTTCCTGAACCGGATACTGCAACTGTCTTTCCTGCAAGTTCCATTCCGTTCAGTTTCATCATCTCGTCTGTGAAATAGAGAAGTCCATAGCCTGTAGCCTCTGTACGTGCAAGGGATCCGCCATAGGAAAGTCCTTTTCCTGTAAGAACGCCTTCATAAACGCCGCGGATTCTCTTGTACTGGCCGAACATGTATCCGATCTCTCTTGCGCCTGTTCCGATATCACCGGCCGGAACGTCGGTATCAGCGCCGATATGTTTGCAGAGTTCTGTCATAAAGCTCTGACAGAATGCCATAATTTCTCTGTCTGACTTGCCCTTCGGATCGAAATCAGAACCGCCTTTACCGCCGCCGATCGGAAGACCTGTCAGTGAGTTCTTGAAGATCTGCTCAAATCCAAGGAATTTGATAATACCAAGATTTACTGACGGATGAAGGCGAAGACCTCCCTTGTATGGTCCGATTGCACTGTTGAACTGTACACGGTATCCTGTGTTTACATGAACCTGACCATTGTCGTCTACCCACGGTACACGGAACTTAAACTGTCTTTCTGGCTCTGTCAGTCTCTCAAGAAGTGCTTCTTTGCGGTATTTTTCCTCATTTGCCTCGATTACCGGGCGAAGAGACTCAAGTACTTCTTTGACTGCCTGATGAAATTCCGGCTCAGCCGGGTTTTTCTTTACGACAAGATCAATTACCTCATCAACGTAAGACATCTTAAACAACCTCCTAAAATAAAAATTGCGGACAGACAGAGCTGACCGCATCTCAGACATCTTTGTCTACCCGTTTATTTTATATAGAAAATGAATTATTGTCAATCAAAAATTTCAGCATTTTACAGTTTTATCGCTTTATCTCGATGAATTTGCAGGAAAAGAGATGTATATATTGCAATCTTATGTATTCTGTTCTTCTGACATTTACCGTTCCCGTGTATTCCTTTCCTGTAGCCTTCTCGTTTTTGCATATATATAAGAACAGCAGAAAGTGAAAAACAGGATGCCGTATAACGACATCCCGTTTAAAGTGCACTTATTAATTATATTTACGTTTTCTAGCAGCTTCAGATTTTTTCTTACGTCTTACGCTTGGCTTTTCATAGTGTTCTCTTTTGCGAATCTCCTGCTGAATGCCAGCTTTAGCGCAGTTTCTTTTAAATCTGCGTAAAGCGCTGTCTAACGTCTCGTTTTCTTTAACGATTACATTTGACATAGTCTCACACCTTACCTCCCCTCCAGTCTTGTATTGTGCATAATACGACTGATCGGGTATTTTTATTGCACTAACAAAGATTATATCATATTTTTCTCTTCCGTCAACTGTTTTCCGCCAAAAACTCGCAAAACGTCGTAAATACACCGTTTAGGAGAATAAATACTCATTTACTGAATCTGGGATTCCAGCACCTCAGCTGCTTTTGCAAGAGCATCCGGAATACCTGCCGGGTTCTTTCCTCCGGCCTGCGCCATATTCGGGCGGCCGCCTCCGCCGCCTCCCACGCAGCCTGCAATAGCCTTCACAAGATTGCCCGCATGAGCTCCCTGTTTCATGGCGCCGTCGGTAGCTGTTGCCATAAGACTTACTTTTCCGTCATTTCCGGAGGCAAGCACAACAACGCCCTCTCCCAGTTTTGCCTTAAACTGATCGCCCAGATCTCTGAGACCGTTCATATCCACTCCGTCAAGCTGAGCGGCCAGCAGTTTTATGCCTTTTACTTTCTTCACCTGATCCAGTACAGCTCCGGCTGCGTCCTGAGCCATTTTATTCTTCAGGCTTTCCACTTCGCTGTGAAGGGATTTATTCTCTGCTATCATATGCGTAATCTTATCCGCAAGATTATCCGGCGTCGCCTTCAGCAGGTGAGCTGCGTTTTTCAGTTTCTCTTCAATCTGAGCATAGTACTTCATCAGGCCGTCAGAAGTCAGTGCTTCAATACGGCGCACTCCGGCAGCGACGCCGCTCTCGGAAATAATTTTGAATGCCATGATCTCAGATGTATTCTTTACATGAGTTCCTCCGCAGAACTCAATAGAAAAGCCGCTCATATTGACTACACGCACAATATCACCGTACTTCTCACCAAACAGAGCCTGAGCGCCTGTTTTTTTTGCCTCCTCAATAGGCATATTTTTCACAATAACATCCAGGCCTCTGGAAATCTGTTCATTAACAATATCTTCTACTTTCTGCAATTCTTCCGGCGTCATTGCGGAAAAATGAGTAAAGTCAAATCTCAGCCTGTCCTCATTAACGCTTGATCCTGCCTGTTCTACATGAGTTCCAAGAACGGTACGCAGCGCTTTCTGGAGCAGATGAGTGGCACTGTGGTTTCTTGCGGAAAGCGCACGTTTCTTTGCATCCACTTCAAGAGTTACCTTATCTCCGGTTTTAATCATACCTTTCGTCATCTCGCCGATATGGCCGATCTTTCCTCCCAGAAGCTTCACTGTATCTTCTACCTTAAATTCACCCTCAGCTGTACGGATATATCCGGTATCAGCCTCCTGGCCGCCGCTTGTCGCGTAGAACGGAGTCTCGTTAACAAAAATGGTTCCCTTCTGTCCTTCGGAAAGCGCGTCCACAATTTCTTCCTCCGTGGTAAGAACTGTCACATCCGAATCACAGGTCAGATTGTCATATCCTACAAACGTACTTGTCACACCCGGATCAATGGACTCATATACTGTTACATCCGCGCCCATGTAGTTTGTAACTTCGCGGGCATCACGGGCTTTCTTTCTCTGCACTTCCATGCACGCGTGGAAGCCTTCTTCATCTACGCCCAGCTCTTTCTCCTCCAGAATCTCTTTTGTCAGATCCAGAGGAAAACCATATGTGTCATAGAGACGGAACGCCTCCTCGCCGTTCAGAGTTTTTTCGCCCTTTGACTCCATATCCGCGATCATATCCGACAAAATACCGAGTCCCTGATCGATGGTTTTATTAAACTGTTCTTCTTCTTTTGTAATTACTTTGAGAATAAATTCTTTTTTCTCTTCCAGTTCCGGATATCCGTCTTTTGAACCTTCAATCACTGTCTCTGCAAGCTCAGGCAGGAATCCCTTATGGATACCCAGCAGTCTTCCGTGACGGCAGGCTCTTCTTAAAAGACGGCGAAGCACGTAGCCGCGTCCTTCATTGGAAGGCATAATTCCATCGGAAATCATAAACGTTACAGACCGGATATGATCTGTGATAACACGGATAGATACATCGTCTTTGTATTCTTTTCCATAATCTTTCCCGGCAAGGCGGCATACGTGATCTCTCAGCGCTTTGATCGTGTCTACATCAAAGATAGAATCCACATCCTGTACAACGCTTGCCAGACGCTCCAGGCCCATTCCGGTATCAATGTTTTTCTGCTCCAGTTCGGTATAATGGCCTTCCCCATCGTTGTCAAACTGGGTAAATACGTCATTCCAGATCTCCATATAGCGGTCACAGTCGCAGCCTACCGTACAGTCCGGTTTGCCGCATCCGTATTTCTCGCCTCTGTCATAATACACTTCCGAGCAGGGGCCGCAGGGACCGGAACCGTGCTCCCAGAAGTTATCTTCTTTTCCGAATTTAAAGATCCGTTCCGCCGGAATACCGATCTTCTTGTTCCAGATCTCAAAAGCTTCATCGTCATCCACATAAACGGACGGATACAGACGGTCCGGATCAAGACCTACTACATCTGTCAGGAATTCCCATGTCCACTGGATCGCTTCTTCTTTAAAATAGTCTCCAAAGGAAAAGTTTCCGAGCATCTCAAAAAAAGTGCCGTGACGCGCGGTCTTTCCTACATTTTCGATATCACCCGTACGAATACATTTCTGGCAGGTTGTGACCCTCCTTCTCGGCGGAATTTCCTGCCCGGTAAAGTATGGTTTTAAAGGTGCCATTCCCGAATTGATAAGCAGTAAGCTCTTATCATTGTGGGGCACCAGAGAAAAGCTCTTCATGGCAAGATGTCCTTTGCTCTCGAAGAACTCCAGAAACATTTTTCTAAGCTGGTTTACTCCATATGGCTGCATTGCTTAAATCCTCCTCTTTCGCTCAAAAAGCCTGTTTTATAATATATCACAGCAGGGTATATTTGTAAAGCGGACGCACAAAATGCGTCCGCTCTGCCCTAAGTATTCGTCTTCGCTTATTTTTCTGTCCGGGTGCAGCAGCCCTACTCCAGATCAATCTCGATCAATTCTTTCGGAGGTACGGCGCGGCTGGATTTTTTCACAAAATTATCCAGATTCTTCTTCGCCTTTGCCACCGGAATATTAGTTCCGGCTCCGGCAATGCAGCCTCCAGAACAGCCCATACCTTCAATCAGGCATCCGTTCAGCCTGCCGGCTTTTGCAAGCGTCAGAATTTTCTTACATTCCGCCAGTCCTTCCACATGCTCAATATTAACCTGAACATCCGGATAATACTCATTAATGCATTTTTCAATTGCCGCCGATACACCGCCTGCGCTAGCGTAGCCGCGTCCGGCTCCGGTTGCGTCATGGAAGGAAGATTCGGCTTCATATGTAGTCAAATCAATTCCCTTTGCATCAAACATTGCCTGCAGTTCTTCAAAAGTAACGACAAAATCCACATCGCTTCGCACACTTCTTCTGGATGCTTCCAGTTTCTTAGAAGCACAAGGCCCGATAAAAACTACCTTTGCATCCGGATGTTTCTGCTTAATCGTTCTTGCGGTGGCAACCATAGGAGTCAGCTCCTGGGAGATTTCATCAATCACGTCCGGGAAGTACTTCTTCGCCAGGACAGCCCAGGACGGACAGCAGGAAGTAAGAAGAAACGGCAGTTCCCCTGTGACCACTTTATTCACATAATGGTGTGCCTCGGCAACAGCGCCGATATCCGCTCCCAGAGCCACCTCGAACACTTCAGAAAAACCCAGCTCTCTTAGCGCCGCCTTGATATTGCGCGGAGTAATATTATCTCCGAACTGTCCCACAAATGCAGGAGCAATCTCTGCAATAATCTTTTCTCCTTCAGACAATGCCCTGGCAAGCTGGAAAATCTGTGACTTGTCCGAGATTGCGCCGAAGGGACAGCTTACCATACACATACCGCAGGAAACGCACTTATCATTATCAATAAAGGCTCTGCCGTACTTGTCGGACACAATCGCATTGACACCGCACGCCTTCTGGCATGGACGTTCTTTTTTCGCAATCGCGTCATAAGGACAGACAGACTTACATTTTCCGCATTTGATGCACTTTTCCTGATCAATGCAGGAACGTCCGTTTACCATAGATATGGCTCCCCTGGGGCATACTTCCTGACATGGGTGAGCGAGACAGCCCTTGCATATATTGCTTACTTCATATTTGTTCTCTTCGCAGCTCTCGCACGCAGAAGGGATTACCTGCATAAGCGGCGGCTCATAATATTTTTCCGAAATATTGCTGGCCCCCACGCCTGCGGTCAGATGAACGGGTTTATTTTCCGGACGAAGTGAAAGTCCCATTGCCAGCCGCAGCCTTTCTCTCACAATTGCACGTGAACGGTATGTGCTTTCACGGTACTTCTGCGTATCGTCGTTAACGATCATATAGGGGATCGCTTCCATATCGTCAAGGAGCGTTTCTGCATTGGCTTTGAAGCCGAGCTTTGCCACTTCCGTGAAAACGCGCCTGCGGATAGCCCTCACTGTTGTATGAAGGCCTCTCATATTCAGTTCCATTCGGGAATTCCTCCTCTGTGATCTGTCACATTTTTCTCCATATGCCAGCATCTGACATACATTTTATCTGTACATCTGTTTTTATGTGTATATTTTATCTGTGCATAGAGAAAGAGTCTTCATCATAATTGCTCAGATTCTTGTAAATACCTCTGTCATCTGCCTCTCTAATCAGAGCGTCTCTTGATTTTTTCGCCATCATCTGGTCCTTAAAAGAGCTGGGGCCTCCCACACATCCTCCGTCGCATGCCATGCCTTCGATAAAGTCTTCCGGAAGACGTCCGACTTTCATAAGAAGAAGCGCTTTCTTGCATTCTGCAGCTCCGTTTGCCTTATATACTTTTACATCAATGTCATTTCCGGATTCTTTTAAACTCTCCTGTACGGCCGCCGCAACTCCGCCGGAATTGCCGAATCTCTTTCCGAATACAGAAGCTTCCTGGTATGTATTCTCCACCGGTTCCAGAGCAACCCCCTTTGCTCTCATCATGGCGCGAATCTCACTGTATGTCAGAACATAATCTGCATTGCCCTCAATTTTCTGATCTACAACCTCTGATTTCTTCGCAAGACAGGGCCCGATAAATACGGTAACAGCCTCCGGATCCTTCGCCTTTATCATACGGGAAACCGCACACATTGGAGAAACTGTTGTAGAAACCGCGTCGCTTAATTCCGGATAATGTTTCCGGACCATATTTACAAAACCCGGGCAGCAGGAAGTTACTTTCTTCTTGCCTTCCTGGTAGGCCTCACGCCACTCTTCCGCCTCATATTTCGCAGTCAGGTCTCCGCCCAGACCCACTTCTACAAACTCCGTGAATCCCAGTTCTTTCATGGCTTTTCTCCAGCTTGCCATGGTAATATCCGGGCCGAACTGTCCTTCCGTAGCAGGCGCAAGCATAGCATAAACAGGTTTTTCCGACTGAATTGCCTTAATCACATCCACAATCCAGGTTTTTGAGCCAATTGCGCCGAATGGACAGCTGTGAATACATTTTCCGCATCGGATACATTTCTCATCGTCAATTACGGAAATGCCGTATTCATCATAAGAAATCGCATCTACCGGACAGCTGAACTTACACGGTCTTTTCAGATGCGCAATGGCATTGTACGGACAGGCCTCCGCACATTTTCCACATTCTTTACATTTTGACGGATCAATATGTGTACGGGATCGGCCTGGTTCAATTGCTCCGAATTTACACGCATTAATACATGCCTTTCCGATACAGTTCTGACAGTTTTCTGTTACTGTATAGCTGGAAATCGGACAATCCTCACATGCGGAGCTGATAACCTGAATCACATTTCCGTTATCTTCCACTCCGGGAGCCTTTCCTTCCGCCAGGCGAACGCGCTGACGGATAATCTCTCTCTCCTTATAAATACAGCAGCGGAACTGAGCTGTAGGTCCCGGAATGAGCTTGAACGAAATCTCATCCTTGCGCTCCTCCAGTTCTCCGGCAAAAGCCAGGCGTGCAACTTCCTCCAGAACTGCATGTTTAATTTTGATTACATTTGCATCTGCGTACCTCAAAACTTCTTTCCCTCCATAACTGTATTTTTCAGTGCAGCACAAAACTCTGATGCCTTTTCTTTCCGTCTTTTATGATAACATGAGCCCGAAAATTTTCCTAGTGATTTTCGCTACAATCCTATGTATTATTTACAGAACAATCCCTCTTTCAGATGTTCTTCTTTTCATCCGGTGTTTAAGACACACTGACGGAACAGGCTGCCGCGCAGAAAGTAGGATTCAGAAAATCTGCTGCGCGTAATGTACGGACTGCATTGCATCTTTGCCATAGAAATCCGCGCCGATCATATCTGCATATTCCTGATTCAGAACGGCACCGCCTACCATCACTCTGCACCAGGGTGCTTTTTCTCTGAGCAGGCGGATTGTTTCTTCCATACTCACCACAGTCGTTGTCATCAGAGCACTTAACCCCACCAGCTGTATTCTCTTTTCTACAACCGTATCTGCCACCGTTTCCGGCGGCACGTCTTTCCCAAGGTCAATAACGTCAAAACTGTAGTTCTCCAGCAGAACCTTCACAATATTTTTGCCAATATCATGTATGTCACCTTTTACCGTTGCCAGTACGATTGTTCCTCTCTTTTCCTGCACCTCTCCGCTGCTGTCCATCCGATCCTTCAAAACAGCGAATGCACTTTTTGCCGCTTCCGCGCTCATAAGAAGCTGAGGCAGAAAGACCGTTCCCTTTTCAAATCCGTCTCCCACACGATTGAGAGCAGGAATTAATTCCGTATTGATAATATCCAGAGGAGCCCCGGTCTCCGCAAGAGACTGAGTGACCATGCGTGCATCATCTTTCAGCCCTTTTTCTATAGCGGTCTGCAAAGAGATGCTGCCTGTCCCTGCCGGAACGGACGTACTTACAGCCGGTGCTGCTGCATACTTTGCGATATACCGCTCACAGTTTTTGTCCAGGTTCATCAGCGCATGAAAGGCGTACCACGCCTTCATCATGTCCTCAGAAGCAGGATTAATGATTCCTGCGCTCAATCCGTTCATCATGGCCATTGTATAAAATGCCGCGTTGACAATCGGACGGCCGGGAAGTCCGAAAGAAATATTTGATACGCCAAGCACTGTACACACACCTGTTTCATCCCGGAGCCTGCGCAGTGTCTCCAGTGTCACCTTTGCTCCTTCCGGCTCTGAACTGATGGTCATGGCAAGAGCATCGATTACAATATCCTTCTTTTTAATTCCATATTTTGCCGCTTCTTTTATAATCTTTTCCGCTATCCTCACACGTCCCTGGGGATCTGCGGGAATTCCGTCTTCATCCAGCGTCAGCCCGATTACAACGCCGCCGTATCTGGCAATCAGCGGAAATACCTGATCCATGGATTCCTGTTTGCCGCTGACGGAATTCACCATTGCCTTCCCATTATAGAGACGCAGGGCGGCTTCCATGGCGGCAGGATCTACTGTGTCAATCTGAAGCGGAAGACTTGTCACACTCTGCAGGCCGCAGACCGCTTCTTTCATCATAGCCGTTTCATCAATATCAGGCAGGCCGACATTTACATCCAGGATATGAGCTCCTCTTTCTTCCTGTTCAATGCCCTCTCTTAAAATATAGTCAATGTCATGTTCTTTTAAAGCCTGCTTAAATCGTTTTTTTCCGGTAGGATTGATACGCTCTCCGATAATTTTGGAGCCGGTTCCCAGAAACACACTGGAGCCATAAGAAGACACCAGGGTTAATTCTTTTTCTTTTACGGGGACTACCGGAATTCCTCTGCAGCTTCTGACCATCTCAGAAATATGCTCCGGCGTTGTGCCGCAGCATCCTCCTACAGCTGCAGCTCCCATTTTTACAATCCGTTTCATCACTCCGGCAAAATCCTCCGGGGACACATCATAGACGGTCTGTCCGTCCCTCTGCTTCGGAAGCCCCGCATTCGGCTTTACAATAACCGGAAGAGAGGTATATTTCAGAAGCTGTTCCAGAACCGGAATCATCTGCTCCGGTCCCATACCACAGTTTATACCAAGAGCGTCCACCCGCAGTCCTTCCAGCAGAGCCACAACAGCAGGTACATCTGCTCCCGTAAGCAGTTTTCCTCTTTCATCAAAAATCGCAGTTGCGAACACAGGAAGAGACGTGTTTTCTTTGGCTGCAAGTACGGCGGCCTTCAGTTCATAGGTATCACTCATTGTCTCAATATGAATCAGATCCGCGCCCGCTTTTTCTCCCAGGATCATGACTTCCCGGAAAGCCTCATATGCCGTCTCAAATTCCAGATCTCCCATGGGTTTTAACAGTTTTCCTGTAGGTCCTACATCCAGGGCCGTCAGGACGCTGTTCTTCCTGCCGCACTGCTCTGCCGCCGCTTTTACATGTCCTGTGGCGGCCTTGATAATTTCCTCCAGAGAGCAGGAATCATCGTGAAATTTAAGTGCATTTGCGCCGAATGTATTGGTCAGGACAATATCGCTGCCCGCTTCCATGTAACGTCTGTGTATCCCGCGGATTTCTTCCGGATGAGTCACATTCCACAGCTCGGGAAGTTCTCCGGGTTCCAGCCCCTTTTCCTGGAGCAGTGTTCCCATTCCGCCGTCAAAAAAAAGCAGTTCTTTTCCAAGTCGTTCTCGTATCATAGTGTATTCCTTATCTATCCTTTCTGCCATGTGCTTTTTGTAGTGTTCTGTCAACTTATCTCCGGTAAGGACAGCCCGTACTTCCGCAGGCCTCGCATCCCTGCACGGGGCAGCGTTCTTTTACCGGGCTGACTCCGATTACAGCAGTAACCGATTTTGTAGGAGTCATCATACACCCCTTCGTCATGCTCAGTCCGATCTGCTTTGCGCAGTCCAGCATCCGCATGATCGGCTCCTGATAGCTGATGTCAAAATCTCCGTATCCGGGACTGAAACGGGGCCGTAAATATCCCCCTTCTTTTTCCAGTTCACGGCCGATTTCCTCCTGGCGCTGATCACAGTACTCTTCCAGCAAAGCGGCCGCGCACGCCTGCAGTGCAACGGCTCTGGCCATATCTTTCAGCCCGGTTCGTGTAATCAGTCTGTCTGTACCCGTCCCGAGAGTTGCCCCGAAAAGCACTGCCCTGCGGCAGTTTTTCAGATTTCTTGCCAGGCTTCTGCTTTCTATTTTCAGTTTTCCGATCTGAACGGCCCCGTCTCCGAGCTCCTGTAATTCAAAAATGCGGCAGATTGATTTCGGTTCCGCCTCTTTCATAAGCTCCTGAAATGAGCTTTCAACCAGAGCGCGGGTCCCCGCATCTGCCGCACCTTTTTTTATTCCAAGATATCGGATGGCCTCCTGTATCTTTCTTTCCATCTCTGCCACCTAAACCTTAACTATTTCGGAGAGGTTATTCATAATTGCCGCAGCCACATCCGGCCGGTTCATGGTATAAATATGAATGTTCTTCACTCCGTTTGCCAGCAGATCAATAATCTGATCCGTGGCATAGGCAATCCCCGCCTGCTTCATAGCGGAGGGAGACCCTCCGAACCGATCCAGAATTGCCAGAAATCTCCGCGGGAAAACAGTTCCGGAAAGTTCCTGGCTGCGCTTCATCTGGGACGCGCTGGTTATCGGCATGATGCCCGGAAGTACAGGCACCGTAATGCCGGCCTCCCTGATACGGTAGAGAAAATTGTAGTGGATATCATTGTCAAAAAACATCTGCGTAGTCAGAAAGTCCACTCCACTGTCCACTTTCTCTTTCAGATATCGGATATCATCCGCCTTGTGTTCGTTTTCCACGTGTCCTTCCGGATAGCATGCCGCGCCAATACAGAAATCTCCATGCTTTTTTATCTCCTGTACCAGTTCACCGGCGTAACGGAACCGGGTTTTGTCCGGAAATGTCATATTCGCCGGAATATCCCCGCGAAGTGCGAGGATATTCTCAATTCCCAGACTTTTCAGATTTCCGATCACCTCTCTGACTTCCTCCTTTGTGGAAGACGCACAGGTCAGGTGTGCCAGACTTAACACATGAAGTTTATCCTTTATGTGAGATGCGATTTTTGCCGTATTTTTGCTGGTGCCACCGCCGGCTCCATATGTAACGCTTATAAATGCAGGATTGAGTTCTGCCATCTCATCCACTGCTGCAATTACACTGTCGAACCCTTCGTCGGTTTTTGGCGGAAATATTTCAAAGGATATGTGTATTCTGTCTTCTTTCAGTCTGTCTATAATTTTCATGCTGTAAGTGTACTCCTACTCGCCGATCAGGCTTCTGTAAAGATTCTCGTAGTTTGCCGCAGAATTTTTCCATGAGAAATCCTGGCTCATGGCACGCTCTACAATCTTGTTCCAGTCTCTCTTTCTGTCGTAATAAATTCTCTCCGCATAGCGGACTGTATTCAGCATCTCATGGGCATTGTAGTTGCAGAAGCTGAATCCTGTACCGGTCTTTTCATATTCGTTATACGGTTCAACCGTATCTTTAAGACCGCCGGTCTCCCTGACAATAGGAAGCGTTCCGTAACGCAGGCTCATAAGCTGACTCAGGCCGCAGGGCTCAAAAAGAGACGGCATCAGGAAAGCGTCGCAGGATGCATATATTTTGTGAGAAAGTTCATCGGAATAATAAATATTCGCTGATACTCTTCCCGAATACTTCCATGCGAAATGGCGGAACATATTCTCGTATTTTACATCACCGGTTCCCAGCACCACAATCTGTACCGCATCCTGACAAAGTTCATCCATCACATAATCCACCAGATCAAATCCTTTCTGATCTGTAAGACGGGACACCATACCGATCAGCATTACATGAGAATCTTTGTTCAGTCCCAGTTCTTCCTGAAGAGCTGTCTTATTCATTGGTTTGTTCTTCCTGAAATTATCAATGCCAAAGTTCCTGGCAATTCTTCGGTCCGTTTCCGGATTCCAGTCGTCATAATCCAGTCCGTTTACAATACCGCACAGATCATTTGCCCTTGCAGACATAAGGCCGTCCAGTCCTTCTCCGTAAAACGGGGTCTTGATTTCTTCTGCGTAACTATTGCTGACGGTCGTCACCTTATCCGCATAAACGATACCTCCCTTTAACAGGTTCGCATCTTTATATGCTTCCATTTTATCCGGTACAAAATAGTAATCCGGAAGTCCGGTAATCGCTTTTACCGTCTTTGTATCCCACACTCCCTGGAATTTCAGATTGTGGATAGTCATAACTGTGGCAATTCCCCTGTAATACTCTCCCAGGTAACGGAAATTGTCCAGATATACCGGAATCAGTCCTGTCTGCCAGTCATGGCAGTGAATCAGATCCGGCCGGAATCCGATAACAGGAAGAATACTCAAAGCTGCCTTTGAGAAAAACGCAAACTTCTCGATATTCCATTTCGGATCCCCGTCATATGGCGCAAAGCCGCTGAAATAATGTTCATTGTCAATGAAATAGAATGTGATATCATTCAGAACCGTCTTGAGCACACCCACGTACTGATTCTGTCCTGCAATATCCATATAAAAATGAGTCACATATTCCAGTTTTTCCTTCCATTCCTGCTTCATGCATGTGTAATTAGGCAGTACAACGCGCACATCATATTTTTCTTTGTCAAATTCTTTGGGAAGTGAACCCACAACATCGGCAAGTCCGCCTGTCTTTATAAAAGGCACACATTCTGAAGACGCAAATAAAATGTTTTTCATATACTATCCTCCGTTTTCTGCATTAATCGCCACCGGGCATTTCACTATTGAACATTATACCTCATTTCAGGCGTATTGGAAAGAATTTTATCGCTTTACCATACTAATTTCTGTCATCTGTCTTCAGATACCGCCTTTTTTCTTGTACTCCAGTTGGATTGTATCTGCAATCAGCGCTATAAACTCTGAATTTGTAGGTTTTCCCTTCCCTGTACTTACTGTATAGCCAAACAGCTCGTCCAGTGTGTCCAGCTTCCCCCGGCTCCAGGCCACCTCAATAGCATGACGGATCGCCCTCTCCACCCTGCTTGAAGTTGTCTGATATTTTTTGGCAACTGTCGGATAAAGAATTTTTGTTATAGCGTTAAGTACATCCATATCCCTTACCGCCATGATTATGGCATCTCTCAGATAATGATACCCTTTAATATGCGCCGGGATTCCAATCTCATGGAGCATATTGGTCACCCGGTTTTCCAGATCTTCTCCTTTTACTGTACCTTCTCTCCCATCCTCTGTTTTCTTTTCATAATTTCGGAACATTTTTCTGACGGATTTTATCCTGTCCAGCAGCACTTCGTTGTTGAACGGCTTCATAACATAGTAATTCGCGCCTTTGTTAAAGGCATCTTCAGTAATCCTTTCCTGGCCAACCGCTGTGATCACGATAAAATATGGACGTTTATTGACAGAATTATCCTGATTTATCTGTTCCATAACCGTTAATCCGTCCATTTTCGGCATAATCAAGTCGAGAAGAACGACGTCCGGCTGTCTGTTTTTGATAATCTGACACATCTCTTCACCATTTTTCGCTTTTCCAACCAGATTCAGTTCTTTATCCATGCCGATAATATTCTCCAGCATATCGAGAATTTTCTGATTATCATCAGCGATGGCCACATTCAAATGCTCCATTCTCTTCTCTCCCTCACGCTTGAGAACCAGCTTTGAAAACGCCACCTGCTTATTATATCCGGACAATTTTGCGGAATCAAGGAGATTTTGTAACACTATTTCGACAATTTATTCGACAAAAAAGACTACTCTGCCTGTTCCAGCATATTTTCTATAAATATACCATATCCCATCGTTGAATCCTGTACAAATACATGGGTCACCGCACCAATCAGTTTTCCGTTCTGGATAATTGGACTTCCGCTCATCCCCTGGATTATCCCTCCTGTTTTCCCGAGCAGTTCCTTATCCGTCACTTTTATGACCAGTCCTTTGTTGATTTCTGTCTCAGACATGTCGATATCTGTCACCTGAATATCATATTCCTTAAGCTCGTTGTCGATAAAGCACCGGATCGTGGCATCGCCTTTTACGATTTCTTCTTTTTTTGCAGTTTCTATAGGAATCTGTTCTTCAAACAGATCGCCGATTCTGTCGATTGTTCCATATATCCCTGCGTCTGTATTCTTATCAATAGTGCCCAGAACATTGAAATTATTGTAAATAATAATTCCCTCCATACTTCCCGGATTTCCATCGGAGCCTTTTGTAATATCCTGTATGCTTGTCCTATAGACCGTACCATCAGAAATCGACATCAGAACATTTGTATCAGTATCGTGAATTCCGTGACCTAAAGCGCCAAATCTGCTCTGACCGGTAAGAAATGTTATAGTTCCCAGTCCCTGTACATTATCCCGCACCCAGATGCCCAGTCTGTATTCACCCGCTTCATATTCAACCGGATGAATCTTCACATCCAAAGATTCGCCGTCTCTCCGGACTGTAAGAATCACATTTCCGTCTCCAAACTCTTCCACTGCGTCCAGAAGATCTGCTTTTCCTTCTATATTCCGGTTATTCACGGCTGTAATATAATCTCCGGCCTTCACCAGATTTCGGGCAGGTTCATAAAAATTCCCGTCAGCCCCCTCTACTGTTTCCGTACTCAGTACCATAACGCCGTCAGTCTCCATATAAATTCCTACCGGCATGCCGCCCAGCAGAACAGTGTCCGTATCTGCCCCCGCGGCGTTTACGTTGGCCTGCCGGGGCTGAATTTTTATAAAGCCGGAAAACGAGGCAAGAATCACCATGCAGGCAGCGGACAGCGCGTACAGAAACAACCGCGAAGTCCTCCACTTTGGTCTTTCTTTATGTTTCTGAATCATATAGCAGCATCACATCCTTTTTTCATACTGTCACACATCCTTTCTGCACCGTCTCCAGCCGGCGCGTATTTTTCTCTTTTGCGGTCTGCCCCGGCTAATCCGCCTTTATAAATGCAAAAAACACCGCTGCTTTCGCAGCCAAACCGCAAACAAAAAACGGATACATCTCTGCATCCGTTTCTATTATGTGTGACTGATCGGTATTTCACACTGGTATTATCTTTCCCGCTTTGCCAATTCCTTCATTTCTTCTGCGCTTTCCAGAATTTTTCCCGTTACATTTGCGCCGCCCAGCATACGCGCCAGTTCGCGAACCGACGCTTCATGATCCAGAACAGTAATCCTGGTTTCCACGGTATTTCCATCTGTTTCCTTCTGTATCAGATAATGGCAGTCCGAAACCGCCGCGATCTGGGGAAGATGAGTAATACAGATTATCTGGCGGTTTTCCGCTATAAGACGGAGTTTTTCCCCTACCTTACCCGCTGTTATGCCGGAAATACCTGTATCAATTTCATCAAAAATCAGAGTCGGCGTGTCTTCCTCTCCGGCAAGCACTGCTTTGATCGCAAGCATTACACGGGATAATTCTCCGCCGGAGGCAATACTCCCAAGAGGCTTTAACGGTTCTCCCGGATTGGTGGCCAGATAAAACTCTGCTTCATCACTTCCGGAAGCGCAGTAATGCCCCAGATCCGAAATTCTAATCTCCAGTCTGGTATCCATAAAGTTCAGCTCTGACATCTGCTCCCTGATCTCCCCGGCAAACGTGACGGCAGCTTTTTCCCTCGCCTTATGAAGACGGGAGGAAATCTGTCCGGCATGCTTTTCCGCCGCGTCAGCTTCGGTACGTATCCGCCCCAGAAATGAATCATAATCTCTCAGTTCTTCTATTCTTCTCTTTTTTTCTTCACAATATTCCAGAACATCAGGAATCGTTTTTCCATATTTTGCCTTAAGGTGATTCAGCAAATTCAGCCGTTCTTCTGTATCCCGAAATTCTTCCTCTGAAAAATCAAAACTTTTGGCATATTCACACAGCTCCCGGTTAAAATCATTGAGAAGGCTGTCAATTTCCGCGAGTTGTCCGCAGAGCTTTTCTCCCTGGCTGTCAATCTCTGCAACATCCTGCAGAGCGCGGATCCCGCGGCTTAACAAATCGCTTGCATTGCCCCGGGTGTCTTCACCGGTATACCTGTAAGCCTCTGCCACCGCCTCAGTAACTTTCCGGCTCTGGGTCATTCTGTGATACAGCTCTTCCAGATCTTCATCCTCCCCGGGCAGCGGAGCGGCTTCTTCAATCTCCGAAACTTCATATCCGGCAAGATCCAGTTCTCTTGCACGGCTTTCTGTATCCAGCGAGGAAGCATCCCGTTTTTTAACAAGTTCCTGATATTTTTTAAACGCAGCGGCCATCTCTTCTTTCAGAGGATAAATTTCTTCTTTCCCGAACAGATCCAGAAGAGCAAGATGATTCCTGCGCTGAAGAAGATCCTGACTGTCATGCTGACCGTGTATGTCGATCAAAAGACACGCGGCCTCTTTTAAAGTACCCATATTTACCGTCTCGCCATTGATTCTGCACACACTGCGGCCTTCCATCAGTTTCCGGCTTAATGTAACCGCCCCGTCTTCCGGCTCAATCTCCATTTCTTCAAGCCGCCGTCTTATTTTCTCATTTTCCACAGAAAATGTAAGTTCTACCAGACCGCTCTTAGCCCCGCTGCGAAGAAGATCCGCGCTGTAGCGGCCTCCCAGAGCAAGCTGTACGGATCCGAGCAGAATTGACTTTCCCGCGCCGGTCTCCCCGGTCAGAATATTAAGGCCAGGTCCGAACTCCACTTCTGTCTCATCAATCAACGCAAGATTTTTTACATGCAGATTCTGTAACATATCCGTTCCCTACATTTCTTTTGAAACAATTTTTCGTATCTTTTCCATTACCGCTGTTGTATCCTCTACCGTCCGGATCGCGCACATAATCGTGTCATCTCCCGCGATGCAGCCTACAACTTCATTCCAGTTCATGGCGTCAACCGCGGCTGCCACTGCCATCGCCATCCCTGATACAGTCTTTATAACCAGAATATTCTGCGCCATATCCATAGACATGTACCCGTCTTTCAGAACACGAATATATTTTTCGCTCATGCCCCGTTCTTCCTGTTTGTGGATCACATACTTCTGTTTTCCTCCGTTTGTGGAAATTTTCGTCAGCTTCAGGTCTCTGATGTCTCTGGAAACTGTTGCCTGGGTAACTTTAAAGCCGGCATTATTCAGATATTCTGCCAGTTCTTCCTGGGTCTCGATATCATATTGACTGATCAGTTCTATGATTTTTGCATGACGACTTACTTTCATCTTCCTAATTTCCTTTCATTTTTTCCCGCATGGTTTTCATGAAACTCTCTTTGCCCAGCTTTATCAGGCGGGCTGTCTGTGCAGCCTTCCGGATCCGGACCCGCTCACCGGTTACCAGAGTCATCTGCTCCGCTCCGTCAAAACAAAGCGATACATGCTCCGTCTTCCCATATCTGCCCTCACAGATTTCGATTTCTATAATATCCTCTTCTGAAAGCACAATGCTGCTTGTATTAAGCGCATGAGAACAGATCGGAGTAATCACCATCAGACGGGCCGTCGGCTCCACCACCGGCCCTCCGGCAGAAAGATTGTATCCGGTACTTCCGGTAGGAGTGGAAATAATCACCCCGTCTGCCAGATAGGTATTCAGCAGAGTTCCGTTTACATAAATATGAAACTGAACAATCCGTATTTTTCCCTCTCTCGCAAGAACAATATCATTCAGCGCCAGATCTTTCTCTCCTCCCCGGAAAACACCCTGAATCATCATCCGTTCCTCCACAATCGGATCGCACCGGAACAGACGGTCAAGAGCCTGAGGGTAATCCTTCAGCTCCACATCCGTAAGATATCCCACGGTTCCCAGATTAATGCCCAGAAGAGGCAGATTTCTCCTGCCCAGATCCCGGACTGCCCGTATCAGTGTTCCGTCTCCGCCAAGCACAAGTCCACACTCCACATCATCCGGAACCGTATCCGGAATAATATGGCCTTCCGCGTCCTTCCGGCAAAGGACACACCGTTTTCCTCTGCTTTCAATATAAGCCCGTATCTCGTTTGTAATCCGCAGATCTTTATCCTTCAGCATGTTCGTAATGATATAAAAAGAATCCATGTCCCGTCTAACCTCTTATCATTTTGCCAGTTCTTCAAATGCCTTATCTGTTACCGAAGCTGCAGCCTCTTCCATGTCTTTTTCCATACCCTCTGCCCCTTTTTTCAGATGGATCAGATATTCAATATTTCCCTCCGGGCCGCGGATCGGCGAATAATCCAGCTCCATTACGCCAAAGCCGATATTCCGCGCATAGTCCGCCACTTTCATAATTACTTCCCGATGAACCGCCTTGTCTCTTACTACGCCTTTTTTTCCGACTTTTTCTCTTCCCGCTTCAAACTGCGGTTTGATCAGAGCCACAATCTCTCCGTCTTCTTTCAGATAGTTCCGGATCGGTTCCAGCACTTTGGTAAGAGAAATAAAAGAAACGTCAATAGAAGAAAAATCGATTGCCTCTCCGATATCCTCCGGAGTTACATACCTGATATTTGTCTTTTCCATACAGACCACACGCGAATCCTGCCTCAGCTTCCAGTCCAGCTGTCCGCGTCCCACATCAATGGCATAAACCTTACAGGCGCCGTTCTGAAGCATACAGTCGGTAAAACCGCCCGTAGAAGATCCTACATCCGTGCATACTTTATTCTCCACGTTCACATCAAATACCGCAAGTGCTTTTTCCAGCTTCAGACCGCCTCTGCTCACATACGGCAGTGTATGCCCTTTCACTTCGATACTGACCTCCGGAGGAAAAGTTGTGCCGGCCTTGTCTTCCCGCTGTCCGTCCACAAACACATTCCCTGCCATAATTACTGCCTTGGCTTTTTCTCTGGACTCTGCCAGATTTCTTTTTACAAGCAATACATCTAAACGTTCTTTCATATTATCTGTCCTTTATCATCAAATAGTCCGAAACTGCCTGCTTTACAATCGCTTCTTTATCCAGGCCCACTTCTTTCCGAAGAAGTTCTACATTTCCATGTTCCACATAATCATCTGAAATAGCTATATTTCGGACACGGACATTTAATTTTGCCCGGTTTACATATTCCAGCACCTGCTCACCGAATCCGCCTGAAAGTACATTTTCTTCGATTGTCACAAACAGGCTGTGGTCTTCCGCCAGATTTTCCAGCATCTGTGTATCCAACGGTTTTACAAATCTGGCATTTACCAGACTGCAGGCATACCCTGTGTCTTTCAGTTCCATTCTCACCTGCTCTGCAAGCTCAGACATATGCCCTACAAAAATCACGGCAATGTCGCCTTCTTCATACAGGATCTCGCTTTTTCCGAATTCCACGGGAGCGCGGAACTGCCTGAGTCCCTCATACGCGGTTCCCCGGGGATAGCGCAGAGCCACCGGGCCAGGAAATTCAACGGCGAACCTCAGCATATCCGCCATCTCCCAGCGGTTTTTCGGAGACATTATCGTCATATTCGGTATCATAGACAGGTAGGACAGATCAAACACCCCTTGATGTGTTTCCCCGTCGCTTCCCACAAGACCCGCGCGGTCCACTGCAATTACTACCGGAAGATTCTGAAGACAGACGTCATGGATGGTCTGGTCAAAGGCCCTCTGTAAAAAGGAAGAGTAGACGGCAAAGACCGGCTTCATGCCTCCCGCCGCAAGTCCGGCGGCAAAAGTCATGGCATGTTCTTCGGCAATACCCACGTCAAAAAAACGATTCGGAAACATCCGCGCAAATCTGGAAAGTCCGGTTCCGTCCGCCATTGCCGCTGTAATAGCCACTACTTTCTCATCGTGTTTTCCGATATCCGCCAGCACTTTGGAGAACACATCCGTGTAAGAATCTTTTAGCTCTTTATCTTTGGGTTCTCCGCTTTCTATTTCAAAAGGACCCGTGCCGTGAAAACGGGCCGGATTCTGCTCCGCAGGTCCATATCCTTTTCCTTTTTTCGTAATCACATGAACGAGGACCGCATGATCCACTCTTCTGGCTTCATGCAGCACCCGGACAAGTCTGCGCACGTCATGTCCGTCTACCGGGCCAAGATAGGTGATCCCCATATCCTCAAAAAACATGCCCGGGACAAAGAGCTGTTTGATGCCGCTTTTCGTCCGTTTTACCTGACTGATAATCCGTTCCCCTCCTTTCGGGAACTTTTTCAGCGTGTCCTCCACTCCTTTTTTCAGCCCGGTATAGGCCTGAGCAGTCCGCAGTCCGTTAAGATACCGGGACATTCCGCCCACATTTTCAGAAATCGACATATTGTTGTCATTCAGTACAATTATAAAATTACTCTTCAGATGGGAGGCATTGTTCAAAGCCTCATAGGCCATTCCTCCCGTCATGGAGCCGTCTCCGATTATAGACACTACACTGTAATTCTCTCCGGACAGTTCCCGGGCCGCAACATACCCCAGGCCGGCGGAAACAGATGTAGAACTGTGTCCTGTATCGAAAGCATCGCAGTCACTCTCGCGCCGTTTCGGAAAACCGCTCATGCCTCTGTATTTCCGCAGAACATCGAATCCGCCTTTTCTCCCGGTCAGGAGTTTATGGGTATAGGACTGATGTCCCACATCCCAGATCAGTTTATCCTGCGGCAGACTGAACTCAAGATGAAGAGCCATCGTCAGCTCTACTACGCCCAGATTTGAAGCAAGGTGTCCTCCTGTCACACTGAGTTTTTCGATCAGGAACTGCCGGATTTCATCTGCAAGACTGTTCAGCTCTCCCGGACTGAGTTTTTTTATATCATTTTCCTTTTGAATCTTTTCCAGCACCATTAAGAGTCCTCCTTATTTTTCCCTGTATACAAGAGAACGAAGAAGCTGTGCCAGGAAATCATCTTCTGCCTGAATTTTTTCCAGTTCCTCCAATGCTTCTTCTGTCATGCTTTTCACAGCTTTTCTGGACTCTTCCAGGCCCTTCCACACTACATAAGTCATTTTTTCATTCTTCTCATCACTGTGAATCGGTTTACCCAGGGTTTCCGCTGTTCCTGTTACATCCAGAATGTCGTCCTGAATCTGAAATGCCAGTCCGATCTTCCGTCCCACCTGTTCCATACAGGTTATTTTCTCTTCATCCGCCCCGGCAAGCACAGCCCCGATCATCACGGATGACTCAATCAGCGCGCTGGTTTTCAGACGGTAAATAAAATCCAGAACTTCTCCGGCCACCTTATGTCCGGATTCTTTTACATCCACGACCTGGCCGCCGATCATGCCGTATATCCCGGCTTTCCCGGCCAGAATCTTCAGCGCCCGGCCGATACGCGCGCTCTGTTCCGGTGCCTGATCAAAGGCCCGGCAAGCTGTTTCAAAGGCATAGTTGAGAAGGGCGTCGCCTGCCAGGATGCCCATGTCTTCTCCATAAACCACATGGGTCGTCTTTCTTCCTCTTCTGTATTCATCATTGTCCATAGCCGGAAGATCATCATGGACAAGAGAATAGGTATGGATCATCTCAATGGCAGCCATAAAAGGACGGATCACATCTCCGGTTCCTCCAAACAGACGGAATGTCTCCATCATCAGCATAGGACGCAGACGTTTCCCCCCTGCCATAAGGCTGTACTCCATGGCTTCCATTATTATTTTCTGATATCCCTCCTTCGGTGGAAGGTATTCTTTTAAGATCTCTTCTATCTGACCCTTTTTTGCCTCATATTCTTCTTTAAAATTCATGTGTCTCTCCATTCTCATCCAGAACCAGCACCTTTTTTTCTACTTCATCAATTGCCTGGCTGCACTGTTTCAGAAGATTCATCCCGCGGCTGTACAGCTCAAATGATTCCTCCAGGGAAACATCCTCCCCTTCCATCCTGCCGATTACTTCTTCAAGCTGTCCGAACATCTGGTCCAGACTTTGTTTTTCTTCTTTTTCCACCAGCAGCGCACCTCCTTTATTCCTCTGCCCCGCTTACCGGATAGTCAAACGCTTCACGGGAAACAACCCGGGCCCGGATGCGGCCATCCGATACATAGGCTGTAATATAATCTTTTTCACTGACCTGGTCAATCCGGGTTACTCCCTGACCGTCAGGTCCCTGCATATACGCATAGCCGCTGTTCAGTCTGGAAAGAGGCGAGAGGATCTTCATTTTCTCCACACACACTTCCAGACGGTGTCTGTCTCTGGTAAGTTTCCGATTCATTTCATTTTTCAGGCGGTTCTCCAGGTCCACGGCATATTGACGCTTTTCATCCAGTTTCTGCCTCGGATGCGCGATACGCAGCCGGGCGGCAGCCCGCTCAGCTTTTATCCTGGCGGCTGTAATTTTCACTGCAGCCGCCTTTTTCATTGCATTTCTGTACACTACCATCTGCTCTCTGGCAGCCCGGTACTCATACACAGCCAGCTCCGCGGCCGCTGACGGCGTAGGAGCCCGCAGATCTGCCACAAAATCAATAATTGTAGTGTCCGTCTCATGGCCTACCGCGGAAATAACCGGCACGCTGCACTCAAACACAGCCCGCGCCACGCACTCTTCATTAAATGCCCACAGATCTTCCATACTTCCGCCGCCCCGGCCTGCAATTATGACGTCTACACCCTGTTTTTCCAGTGCCTGAATTCCCCGGACAATACTCTGAGCCGCCCCTTCTCCCTGTACAAGAGCAGGATATAAAATCAGCTGCACAAACGGATTTCTCCGCTTTGCAATATTGATAATGTCACGCACAGCGGCTCCCGTGGGAGCCGTCACAATCCCGACTGTCCTTACATAGAGTGGAATGGGCTGCTTATACTCCGGGGCGAACATTCCCATTTCAGCCAGTTCTTTTTTCAGTGCTTCAAACTTTTCGTAAAGAGCGCCGGCGCCGTCACGGACAATTTCCCGGGCATAGAGCTGATATCTGCCGTCTCGTTCATACACACTGATGTAGCCGAGAACGATCACCTGCTGTCCTTCCTGCATACGAAAAGAAAGCCCTGACCTAGAGCCTGCAAACATAATGCAGGCAATCGTGCCGGACTCATCTTTCAGAGAAAAATATATATGCCCTGATGTATGGTATTTACAGTTGGACACCTCGCCCTTCACATAGATCCGGTTCAGCATGAAATCCTGGTTAAACATATTCTTTATATAGGAATTTACCTGCCGTACCGTATAGACGTTTTTCATCCCTGCGACTCCAGTTCTGCCAGTTTTCCAAGTATACCGTTCACAAAAGCCGGGCTTCCGCTTCCGCCGAACTTTCTGGCAAGCTCCACTGCCTCATTGATGGCCACGCCTGTGGGAATATCTTCATCCCATTTCATCTCATATACAGCAAGTCTTAATACTGTAAGATCTGCCTTATTCATACGGGAAGTTTTCCAGCCTTTTGCGTTTTCATTGATAAGCGCGTCAATTTCCGGCACACGGGAAACGACTGCCTCATACTTTTTCTGTATATATTCTTTATCCTTCTCTGCTGCATTCTCCAGCGATTCACAGTATAACCTTATATGTTCCGGCATATCCGCCGCCTCGTTAAATTCTATCTGGAACAGCATTTTAAAGATGTGCTCCCTTTGCTCTGATCTTAGCATTCCGGTTCCTTTCTTCAAAACTTCTTTTTCTACAGCCGGTGTCATGCGGCCTATATAAAAGGGATGTCTTGCGACATCCCTTATTATACTATATGTCCGTGTCCTTTTGCAACGAAAAGGTACGCCTACTGTCCGTTGGCCGGCATCTCCACGCCTGCCACTTTAATGTTGACATCTGCCACTTCCAGACCGGTCATGTTTTCCACCGCGTTCTTTACCTTCTCCTGAACTTTTGCCGATACATCCATAATACTGTAGTTATATTTCAGATTCAGAGAAAGGGAGACTGTTACCACGCCTTCCAGCACGTCCACTTTTACGCCCTTGGACAGATTCTTCATACCCAGTCTGCTGATCAGTTCATTAGTAATGTTTCCGGCCATGGAAGCAACTCCGTCAACTTCTGTTGCCGCCAGTGCCGCAATAATTGCGACCACCTCGTCTGCGATCTTCACTTCACCGAGACTGGCATCACTCTGTATAGAATACGTATTTCTTTCGTCCTTTGCCATATTCAAAACCTCCCGTTTTGTAATCTCTTTTCTCATTATAGCAAAGTTCCTCACATTTGCAAAGGAAAAACTTAAGACCTTCCAAACTCGGAAAGCTTCAGTCCTTCATTCCGCTCTGCCGTCATGCGGATGCTCCACTCATGCGCAAAAAGCAGCAGAGGACGTCCTTTTAAATCTTTGATTTTCTTCATATCTGACGTGCCGCTGAGACGATCCATATCAATTTCTTCATTTTCAATCCAGCGAATATGCTCATAGGGCAGATTTTCCAGAATAATTTCTACATTGTATTCGTTCTTCAGACGGTACTTAAGCACATCAAACTGAAGAACCCCTACAACACCCACAATTATTTCTTCCATACCGGTATTGTATTCCTGGAAGATCTGAATCGCCCCCTCCTGAGCGATCTGATTGATCCCTTTCACGAACTGCTTACGCTTCATGGTGTCTACCTGACGAACCCGCGCAAAATGTTCCGGCGCAAAAGTGGGGATGCCTTCATAGGCAAAATGTTCTTTGGATGTGGTCAGAGTATCTCCTATGGAAAAAATACCAGGATCAAATACACCGATAATATCGCCGCCGCAGGCTTTTTCGATAATCTTTCTCTCACTTGCCATCATCTGCTGAGGCTGGGAAAGCCGCACTTCCTTCTGCCCCTGTACATGATACACGCTCATTCCCGCCTGAAACTCTCCGGAACAGATTCGCATAAACGCGATCCGGTCCCGGTGCGCCTTGTTCATATTTGCCTGAATCTTAAAGACAAACGCAGAGAACTCTTTTTCTTTCATAGGATCAATCTCCCCGTGATCTGACATCCGCGGCAGTGGAGACGTTGTCATGGCAAGAAAATGTTCAAGGAATGTTTCTACTCCGAAGTTGGTCAGCGCTGATCCGAAAAATACCGGAGAAAGCTCGCCTTTATCCACCAGCTCCTGATCAAATTCCGCAGCCGCCCCGTCCAGCAGTTCTATTTCATCCTTCAGATTCACCTTGGCCTCTGTCCCGATCAGCCAGTCAATCTCCGGGTTGTTGATATCCACTTTTTTCACTTCTCCCACTGCGGTACCCTTTTTTGTATCCGAGAAAAGCTCCACTTCCTTCTTCTGTCTGTCGTACACGCCTTTAAATGCTTTTCCCGAACCGATGGGCCAGTTTACAGGGCAGGTCGCAATTCCCAGTTCTTTTTCAATATCGTCCAGAAGATCAAACGTGTCTTTTGCCTCCCGGTCCATTTTATTGATAAATGTGAAAATAGGGATATGTCTCATAACACAGACTTTAAACAGCTTCCGGGTCTGAGCCTCCACACCCTTTGACGCGTCAATTACCATCACTGCAGAATCCGCCGCCATCAGCGTACGGTAAGTATCCTCTGAAAAGTCCTGATGTCCTGGTGTATCCAGAATGTTGATGCAGTATCCTCCGTAATTAAACTGCAGAACAGATGATGTGACGGAAATTCCTCTTTCCTTCTCGATCTCCATCCAGTCGGAAACCGCATGTTTTGCTGTGGCTTTTCCCTTTACGGACCCTGCCTGGTTAATCGCTCCTCCATAGAGCAGGAACTTTTCTGTCAGCGTTGTCTTTCCTGCATCCGGATGAGATATAATGGCAAAAGTCCTTCTTTTCTTTATTTCATTCGTAATATCTGACATAATCCTCTTCTCCTGTTTTTCTGATTTAGAACATGAAAGTGCCGGTGTGCACAGCCGAATTTTTGATTCGCGGCACACCGACGGCATATCCAGTCTATCACAAGAGTGTCTGGATGTCTATTCAGAAATTGGTGTTATCACAATATTTTCCGGAGCAATATCTGTCTTTCTGGTAACGATATCTTCGATCTGAGCCCGGTTGGCATCGGTCAGTTCATCCGCCTTAACTACTACATCCGCCGAATCATTGGTGAGACTGACTACGGCTTCCGAAAAGCCTTTGGAAGCCATCAGGGTCTCTATGGCCGCCTCCTGTTCGGTCATTTCTGTGATCTCCACCAGCTGCGCAACCGCATCCTGTTTTTCAGCGTCGCTCAGATTCGTATTGTCAATAATCGCCTGAAGCGTTTCCTTGTTCTGTGCCCTTACCTGTTCCCTTGTAACTTTTGCCTGAGCAACCGTCGTCTGGGCGCTTCCGTTTGTAAGTACCGCTTCACCGGGAGTTCCCTCAATCTCCGAATCATTGCTTGCGATATCTTCGGTTGATGTCTCTATATCCTCCTGGGATATATCGAGAAGCTCCTGATTTGCCAGATCCGCATTTGCTTCAGTGGTGCTGTCATCTGTCTCCCCGAAAAGCCTGCCGGAGTAATTCAGATACCCGGCAACCGCGATCATAACCGCCAGGGTTGCAATGATAATCTGATTTTTCTTAAACAACCGTTTCAACTGTCCATCCTCCTTTTTATGTATCCGCCCGTTTCATTATTTTTATCTTATGCGCCTCAACGCCAAATAATGCCTGAACCGCCTCCGTAATATTCTGCACCACAACCGCATTGTCTCCGCCGTCTGCTATAACTACAACTCCTTCAATTTCCGGCGTGAGCTCTTTGCTTACATAAGGAGACTGGGAGCCGTCGGAATTTTGCTCATAGATACTCGTTTTATCCGAGGAAATATCATTCAAAGTCCGGGTTCCGCCCTCGCTGTCTTCTTCCTCTGTAGTCTGGCTGGAGCTCTGCTGATCTTTTTCGATAACCTTCTGCGAGCTTGATTTTAGAGTTATCATAACCTCCGCCTTTCCTACCCCCTCAACATACTGAAGCGTCCGGGCGGTTTTTTCTTCCAGATATGCCTCATAGTCGCCGGCATCTGTTATCTTTACATCTGTCTGATTATTCTCCTCTTCTGATCCCTCCCCTCCGTCAGGTACAGGAAGCACGATTACCATCAGCAGGATTCCGACAAGCAGAAGAATAAGAAGCTGGCTTTTTCTGGGGAGCTTTTCCCCTTTCCTTAATCCGGCAACATATGATTTCCACTTACTCTCCAATCCTGATCTCCTCCACTTCTATGCTTCCCTCCTGTCCTTCTTCTCCATCATATGCGCGCTGTCCTCCGGTATATTCCTCCGGAAGAAATTCCAGAAACGACTCATCCTCAAACCACTGCTCTGCTTCTTCAATTGCTTTCCTGTCCAGTTCATATTCATTACTCCGGTAAATATTCTGAAAAACCCCTTCTTTTCCCGTCAGTTTCAGCAGTGGAGTAAACAGAAGCAGAATCAGCACCAGTCCGGAAAAAAAGCGGACATATTTTTCATACTCTTTTCCCGGAATCGCATGCATAATTGCTGATGTTACAATAAGATAAACAGCTATATTCTGAATCCATCCGTAGAGCTCTTCCAGCATATCCGGACACCTCCGTTTTCTGTCCTTTTCTGCTTTGACCGGCGGCCTACGAAGTGGAGGCTGCCACTACCGCCACTGTAAGAAGAAACATAAGGCCCGCAGTAAAAATAATTTTTACCATCATCTCATATCCTTCGCTTACACCGCCGATACACCCGGTTATCCGTTTGTCCGACACAGGCTGTACCAGCGCCGCGGCCAGCTTATACAAAAAGGCAAGTATCAGCATCTGCAGAACGGGAACCGCGCAGATCGCCACAGTTACAACTGCCCCGGCCATACCGATTCCATTCTTAATCAGTACGGCCGTTCCCAGCACAATCTCTGTCACTCCTCCCATTGCGTTGCCGATCCAGGGCAGTGATTCTGCTGTCCTGGTAAGAGCGCTTCTTTTCAGTGTGTCAATTGCGGGAGCCAGCAGTCCCTGAACTACATTAATTCCGATCACACAGGCTGTCATTGTTTTTATAATCCACTCCACACATCTTCTGATCAGATCAGCAAATTCTGAAAGAAAATCTTCTCCTGTCAGATTCCCAAGAACCCGCACCATAATATAAATATGGACAACCGGCAGCAGGAAACGTACAATCACAATTTCTACCAGATAGATCAGAAAAAGAATTACATTATAAAAAAGCAGTGATGAGGAACTTCCGGAAGCAAATGCAACCGCCAGAAAATAGCTGGGGCATAATACACGCATAAAATTCACAAGGGAGTCCACCTTTCCCTCCACTCCCTCCATCGCAGTCTGAAAAGCAGTCAGGCAAAATGTAATGAGCAGCATGTACAAAACATAAAAACTGATCTCCGATATTCTTTTGTTCTGAAATGCCTCCGTAAAATTTGAGAATATGGCAGCAATCAGCGCAATCAGAAGAATATATACAAGATTATGCCTGTTATATCGGAATTCATAGAAAATCTGATCTCTTAAAAACCGCAGGAAAGTTTCACCTGTCTGTTCCATATCGCCGGACATCATGGCGGTAACCACTTCCTGAAAAGAGATCTTTTCTTTTGGAAACATCTGATCCAGGCTTGACTCAATTTCCTCAAAATCAAACCGGTCCATCAGCGCCTTCTCTGTTTCCTGCTGTATAGCATCCGCTTCTTCCTCCGTCAGGGCTTCTGGCCGGCCGTTTTTTCCTGATTCTTCCTGTGTTTCCGCCTGCTCCCGCCCTGTTCCGCTTTCTGCTTTTTCCTCTGCGGCATTTACAATCCGGCTTCCCAGACCCCAAATAAGAAGTACCAGAAAAAAAGTGAGAAAGAGCTGCGGTTTTCTCCGGCTCATGCAAGAAACTCCCGGATTGTCTCAAGGAGAGCAAGAAGGACCGGCATTCCCAGAGCCAGAATCGTCAGTCTGCTGAATATCTCAATCTGTACGGCTATTGTCTGATATCCCGCGTCCCTGCATACCCCGGAAGAAAATTCTGCTATATAGGTTATGCCAATCATCTTCAGCATGGTTCCCAGATATCCTGCATCCAGATTGATATACGATCCGATCTGTTCTACTGTCCGTATAAAAATCTCCAGCCGGTCTATAATGCAGGCAAACAGAAAAATTCCTGCCGCCACGCTCATATATATTCCGTATTCCGCCCTTCCGCCTTTCAGCTGCAGAGCGAGCAGCGCTCCAATTACACCAATGGCCGCCACCTGGATCACATTCATCTTCACACCTCCTTACAGAGAAAACAGCTGACGAATGGAAAGGAACAGATCATATATGTACGGCAGGATCCAGGACAGAACAAGAATAAGTCCCGCAAGGCTTGCCAGAAATGCCTGTTCGTCTCTGCCGCTGTGTTTAAGCACCTGACTTAAAATGGATACCAGAATTCCCACAGCCGCTATTTTAAATATCAGATTTATGTTCATGATCCCTCCCCGGTTAAATCAGAATCACAACCAGAAAGATTCCGGACATGATTCCGAGCCATCCGCCGATTTTTTTCTTTGCCGCCAGTCCCTCTCTGAGTTTTTCGATTTCCAGATCCATTCGATTGAGATAGAGCTGCATAGACCGGTTAAAAGTCTCTCTGTCCATCTGACCCAGAAAAGTACCGAGCTCCTTCAAAAGGACAGAATGTTCCGTCTTCAGATTCAGTTCTCTGAGATACCGGTCAATACATTTATTCCATATTCTGGAAAACCCGGACTCATCCCTGCTTTCTGTCCGCGCAGACAGCTGTCCCAGCCAGTTTCTATATGGCTCTTTCACCCGCCGCGCCACCGAAAAAAACACTTCGGACAGAGGCGCCCCCGTATATTCAATTTCTCCTTTCATCAATCCCACTATATATCGGAGATACTGTATTTTTCCCAGATATTTTTTTAATTCTGTCCCATACACATATCCGGCTCCTGCAGTGGCCGTAATAATCAGTATCCCTCCTACCAGTCTCTGCACAGCACACTCCCCCGCTCATCATAGATCCCCCGGATTTCCCCGGGATGTTTGCCGTTTCCCAGCACCACATATCTTTCAAACATCCGTCTCCGGATGAGTTCCCCCAGAACAGGCTTTCTGGAAGCCTCCTGCATATCCAGGCCATGGACGCTGGCAATCAGCTTACATCCGCACTGCATGGCATATTCTATAGCATGAATATCCTCGCTTGTGCCGATTTCATCCACAGCGATAACCTGTGGCGCCATGGATCGGATCAGCATAATCATGCCCTCTGCTTTCGGACAGCAGTCCAGAATATCTGTCCGGATTCCCAGATCATTCTGGGCGACCCCCAGATAACAGCCGCCGAGCTCAGAGCGTTCATCAACCACTCCTACGGAACTACCTTTTACATACGCATTTCCATTTGAAATCTGCCGGATCAGATCACGAATAAGCGTCGTTTTTCCGCAGCGGGGCGGAGAAATAATCAACGTATGGCACACCTGCATGTTTTTCGTAATATACGGCAGCAGACCATCTGCGCAGCCAATAACCTCATGTGACATTCTGATATTAACAGAGGAGATATGCTGGATGTTTTTTACCTTATCCTTTTCCACAATCACCTTTCCCGACACTCCGACTCTGTGCCCTCCTTCCACTGTCAGAAATCCCTGTCTTAATTCGTTCTCATATGCATAAAGGGAGTAATGGCTTATATATTCCATTGTCTCCCTTATCTCTTCTTTCGTTGTAATATGCTGTTTTCTTTCCATCGGAAGCACTACTTCCCGGTTCCGGTAAATTACTATAAGCGGCTTTCCCGTCCGGAGCCGGATTTCCTGCAATTCATCAAAATCCGGGATATCCTCCTCCACAACCCTGCGAACACTCTTGGCAAGGATATTTAAAATCTGTGATTTTCTGTTCTGTCTCTCCATCTTGTCCACCTCTTTACACAATATATGACCAGAATCAGAAAATATGCCGAGAAGTACAGAAGTTTCTTCAGTCCCGTCCAGTCGCTTTATTGATATTCACCATTTTTATCGAATATCAATAAATAATTATTGACATATGATAATGCGGCGCATATAATGCAGTCAGAGGCTGTATCAGAATTCACTTTTCAGTCTGCTAATATATATGAGGAGGTAATAAAATGAGGAAATATTTATGCTGCTATCTGCTGATTTTAGGTGTGTTACTGGGATGTTCAGGCTGTACGGTCGGAAATGATCACCGTATAATGCAGGAAATCAGCAACCGTCTGGATACAGACATAGCTAATGGAAAAATTGTTATAAATGAAGATTCACATTCCGGCTTTCTTAATGACGGAACTTCTATAATCGCCATTCAGTTTTCGGATGATTCCTTTCAAAATGCGGTCAAAGGAAAGAGAAACTGGAAGTCTTTTCCATTGGATAAAACCGTTCAGACGCTGCTTTATGGATATGAATCTGATGAACTAATATGCGAGCCATACATAACAGATGAAAATAACAATGCAATAATTCCTGAAATAACAAATGGTTATTATTTCCTGTATGACAGACAGGCGAAGAACGGCAGGGCGGCCGGCGCTGATATTCTGCGCCGTGATTCACTCAATTTTACCGTAGCTGTATATGATTCAGATTCAAGGATTCTTTATTATTGTGAAATGGATACCTGAACAAAATGAAACAGCGGGATTCCGCTGTTTCACTCTCCGGCACTGTTTTACCGGGAATCGGAAAGCTTGTTTTTCTGATCCTATTCCCGGCGGAAATCTTTTATCTCGCGCAGCCGCCGCGCAGTCTCTTTTTCTTCTCCTTCTTCTGTGGGATAATAATAAGTATGATCTTTCAGACTGTCAGGCATACACTGCATATGAGTCAGTTTTTCTTCCGTGTCATGGGCGTACTCATATCCTTTTCCATACCCCAGCTCCTTCATAAGTCCGGTAGGCGCATTCCTGATCTGCATAGGCACCGGTTCTGCGCGAAGCGTACGCACATCTTTTTTGCATGACTCGCATGCGGTATACAGCGCATTTGACTTCGGTGCCATAGACAGATATACCACTGCATGAGTCAGATGGACGTCACATTCCGGCATGCCAAGAAAATAACAGGCCTGATATGCGGCTACCGCCACCTGGAGCGCCCGGCTGTCTGCCATTCCCACATCCTCGCTGGCAAAACGAATCAGCCTTCTTGCAATATACAATGGATTTTCTCCGCCTTCCAGCATCCGCATCATCCAGTATATGGCTGCGTCCGGATCACTGTTGCGCATGGATTTATGCAGGGCAGAAATTAAATTGTAATGTTCTTCACCGTTTTTATCATACAGAAGAGATTTTCTGCTGATACACTGTTCCAGAGTTTCCGGCGCAACAGTTATGCCTTCCGGGCTGATCTCGCCATTGAGCACTGCCATTTCAAGAGTATTTAACGCAGTACGCGCGTCTCCGTTTGCAAACGCCGCAATCGCCCGGACGCTGTCATCGGAAATCCGGACATTCTGTCCGCCGAATCCTTTCGGACTTTTCAAAGCATTGCAAAGCAGTTTTACCAGGTCTTCCTCTTCCAGCGCTTTCAGCACAAACACTCTGCACCGCGAGAGAAGCGCCGCATTGATTTCAAAAGACGGATTTTCCGTTGTCGCGCCGATCAGAATAATACTCCCCCGCTCCACAAAAGGAAGAAAGGCATCCTGCTGCGCCTTATTGAACCGATGAATCTCATCCACAAAAAGAACGGTGCGAAGTCCGACTCTCCGGCTCTGCTCTGCCCGTTTCATCACTTCTTTTATTTCCTTGATTCCGCTTGTCACGGCGCTGAAATTGATAAATTCAGACTGAGTCCTGCCCGCAATAATACTGGCAAGGGTTGTTTTTCCTACACCGGGAGGTCCCCAGAAGATCATCGAAGATATGTGATCCTGTTCGATCAGCTGGCGCAGTATTTTTCCCCTGCCCAGAAGATGCTCCTGTCCCACGAACTCCTCCAGAGAATCCGGCCTGACTCTGCTGGCCAGAGGAGTCATGGATCTGTTGTTTTCAAATAACGTCATCTGTTCCATCTCTTCACCCTCCAGACTGTTCTGCTGTTACACTGTTTTTCCATACCGAAGCAAATAATCAAATTCATCATTTTCCATTTCCTGAAAGTGAACATGATCCGAATACCGGCTGAACAGCTCCCGTATTTCACTAATTGTGCAGCCATGGCGGCCGACTGTTCTGACCAGATCGACAATAAATTCCTTTTCCTGTATCATACTGTGAACATATTCCGCTCCCTCCTCAGGAATCAGAAAGCAGAACCTTCCGCCGGCAGAAGAAATTTCAATCTTTCCCAGCCTTGTTCTCACAAAGGCAGGAAACTCCTCCAGAAGCCTTTTCATCCAACTCTCCTCACTCACATTGGAGAAAAAATGCTTCAGGGAATTCCGGGGATAGTACAGCATTATTTTTTCTTTTCTGTATCCCAGCTTAGACTGCTGTTCCTTTACTACATCTATGATATTTTTTTCCAGCTTTTCATATCCCTGTTCAAAAGTCCCTTCATTGATCAGTCCTTTTGCCCATTGAAACAGTATTTCAGACATTTCCTTAAAATTCACTTTATTCCCGCGCTTCAGTTCCGCACTGATTCGGATGATCTTTTCAGCATTTCCGCCCACTTGCTCTGCCAGATCTCTGTGTTTTTTCACATAAGTTCCTGTATTTTTAAAACAGGAAGCCTGAATCACAAATACTGCTGATTTATACAGGCTTTTCAGAATCTCCTCATTTTTTTCATACAGCATGTTATGGACACAGCCATGATAAATATTACATGCGCCGATTTTCACAGCTCGCTCCACAGCTGCTTTATCCAGAAGCGGAAGCAATTCATCCAGACATCCTTTGAGAGGTTTCGTGTCATAATAAAACTGAAATAAATCAGAAGGTTCCCAGTTTAACAGTTCTTCTTTTCCTGAAAGGAATCCACAGATCAGCTCTCTGTCCGGGAGAGAATCGAGCATTTCATCGTATCTCCTGATATCTTCCGGGGAAAGCGTATCAAGTATTACCACAAGATCAATATCGCTGTTCTCCGAAGCCTCGCCTCTGCCCCGGCTTCCCTGCAGGCCGGCGAACCATACCCGGCTGCCAAACGTCCGTTCCAGAACCTTCATAAAATTATCTGTCCATGTATGAATTTCAATCATGCCTTCCTCCTTAATAATCTCCTGAAACAGCAGAACTGCTTTTTCAGTATTTTCCCTGCAGCTATTTCTATAAACGATAACACAAAAAGCATTATCGAACAAGTGTTTGTTTCAAAGTAACTAACAGTTGCAAAAAAATCCGGAATATATCTCTTCTGCACAGGCAAACACCACTTTTGCATTATAAGATATATCCCGGAAACTTCTGTTGTTAATCGCTTATCTCTTTATACTATATCAAATTATTCTGCCACATCGCGGATACTGAAGCTGAATCTCCCCATCTTGTCCTTGCCAAGGCAGACAGCTTTTACAACATCACCGACAGAAAGTACATCCTCAACTTTATTTACCCTTTGCTTGGATATCTTGGAAATGTGTACCAGTCCTTCCTTACCCGGAGCAAATTCAAGGAATGCGCCGAAATCCTTGATGCTGACTACTTTTCCTTCAAACACCTGTCCGGCCTCAAACTCCGTAACAATTGTATGGATCAGTTTTGCAGCTTTATCCATACCTTCTTTCTCTGTACCACAGATAGATACGAAACCGTCATCTTCAATGTCAATCTTAACACCTGTCTGCTCGATGATAGCGTTAATAGTCTTACCGCGCTGTCCCACAACCTCGCCGATCTGCTGAGGATCAATCTGCATCTGGATGATCTTCGGAGCATAAGGTCCAACTTCCGCTCTCGGCTCGGCAATCGCTTTGCTCATCACCTCATCCATAATATAAGTTCTTGCCTTCTTAGTTGCGGCAATTGCCTCTTCGATAATCGGTCTTGTCAGTCCGTGAATCTTAATATCCATCTGAATCGCTGTGATTCCTTTATGAGTGCCTGCTACTTTGAAGTCCATATCCCCGAAGAAATCTTCCAGTCCCTGAATATCTGTCAGGACAAGATACTCATCATCTGTCTCTCCCGTCACAAGTCCCGCGGAAATACCTGCTACAGCGGATTTAATCGGCACGCCCGCAGCCATAAGTGACATACTGGATGCACATACACTGGCCTGAGATGTGGAACCATTTGACTCGAACGTCTCAGATACCGTGCGGATTGCATAGGGGAACTCTTTCTCATCCGGAAGCACCGGAAGGAGTGCACGTTCAGCCAGCGCGCCATGACCGATCTCGCGGCGTCCCGGTCCTCTGGAAGGTCTTGTCTCACCTACAGAGTAAGACGGGAAATTATAGTGGTGCATATATCTTTTGGATGTCTCAGTCTCATCCAGCCCATCCAGTCTTTGTGCCTCGGAAAGCGGAGCCAGAGTAGTAACGGTACAGATCTGAGTCTGTCCTCTTGTAAACATTGCGGAGCCGTGAACTCTCGGGATCAGGTCAACTTCCGCGTCAAGCGGTCTGATCTGATCAATCGCACGTCCATCCGGGCGTTTATGATCTTTTAAGATCATCTTTCTCACTGTCTTCTTCTGATACTGGTATACGGCTTCACCAAGAACATCAAGCCATTCTTCATTATCAGCAAACGCCTCCTCAAGTTTTTCTGTAATCACACGGATATTTTCTTCTCTTGTCTGCTTGTCGTCAGTAAATACTGCTTTTTCCATCTGATCCGGAGTTACAATTTCTTCGATCGCATCAAATAGCTGCTGCGGAACGGCACAGCTCTCATACACATGCTTCGGCTTTCCGCACTCTGCCACGATTGTATCAATAAAAGCAATCACTTCCTGGTTTACTTCGTGCGCCGCAAAAATCGCATCGATCATCTGCGCCTCCGGAATTTCATTTGCACCGGCCTCGATCATGATTACTTTTTCTCTTGTGGACGCTACAGTCAGCGCCAGATCAGAAACTTCCTTCTGGGCTGCTGTCGGGTTAAATACAAACTGACCGTCAACCAGTCCTACCTGTGTTGTAGAAATCGGACCATCAAACGGAATGTCTGAAATACTTACCGCAATTGCGGCTCCCAGCATCGCTGTAAGCTCAGGGCTGCAATCCTGGTCTACAGAAAGAACCAGATTTTCCAGTGTTACGTCATTTCTATAATCTTTCGGAAACAGCGGACGCATGGGACGGTCGATTACACGGTCTGTCAGAATCGCATTTTCAGATGCTTTTCCTTCTCTTTTGTTAAATCCTCCCGGAATCTTGCCCACTGCATAGAGACGCTCATTATACTCTACACTTAAGGGAAAGAAATCAATTCCTTCTCTCGGCTTTTCAGACGCTGTTGCCGTACAAAGTACCGTTGTGTCTCCATAGTGCATCAGTACTGCGCCATTGGCCTGTTTTGCCACTCTGTCAACATCAACTCTCAGAGTCCTGCCGGCCAGTTCCATTTCATATTTTTTGTATTCTTTGTGCATGGTCTTCTCCTTTTTGTCTTTTCCTTTTTCATATGGGCAGGAATCTCCGAAACTACTGAAAAACATACTAAAAACAGCTATTAATATGCTTTTCAGTGGTCTCGGCTATATTCATCCGCTCATAATCTAAATGATTATATCACATAATATATAGATACGCAAACAGAATTTTAAACCTAATCCCCCGAATCTGCTGGACAAAGTCCACGTCATACGATATTATATGAAGGCATGTCTAACTGGAAAATATTAACTAAAAAAAGGAAAACCAAAAGAGGAAAGAGAGGATTTTATTTTGTTTACAGATTTCATTAACTCACTGAGCGATCTGCTCTACAGTAATATCCTGATTGTCCTGTTACTGGGGACAGGCATTTATTTTTCAATCAGGACGCGATTCGTACAGTTCCGCCTTTTTCCGGAATCGATACGCGTAGTCGCGCAGCCCGGATCGGACGATAAAGGACTGTCTTCCTTCCAGGCGCTGATGGTATCCACCGCATCCAGAGTTGGAACGGGAAATATCGCAGGCATCTCCACAGCGATCTGTCTGGGCGGACCGGGAGCCGTATTCTGGATGTGGCTCACCGCTCTTCTGGGAAGCGCGTCTGCGTTTATCGAGAGCACGCTTGCCCAGATCTACAAGCGCCGCGCCGAAGACGGCAGTTCCTACGGCGGGCCGGCCTACTATATCCAGGCTGCACTGAAAAAGCACTGGATCGGCGTACTGTTCGCTGTTTTTCTGATTCTGACATACATGGGCGGTTTCAATCTGGTAGCTTCTTTTAATATTGCCGATTCCTTCCGGGCTTACGGATTTTTTGATGAAGCCAGCACTCCGCTGATTATCGGGATTGTTCTTGCCCTTGTTTTTGCTCTGAGTATCTTTGGAGGAAGTAAACAGATCTCCAAAATCACAGAGGTTCTTGTACCTTTTATGGGCATCTTCTATCTGCTGGTATCACTTTATGTTGTTGTCACTCATTACAGCCTGATTCCCCGGATGTTTTCCGATATTTTTTCAAATGCATTCGACTTCAGAGCCATCTTCGGAGGATTTGCCGGATCCTGTATTATGCACGGCATTAAACGGGGACTGTTTTCCAACGAAGCCGGAGTCGGTTCTGCTCCGAATGCGGCGGCAAGCGCTGCTGTTTCTCATCCGGTTAAACAGGGTCTTGTTCAGATGCTGTCTGTTTTTATCGATACCATTCTGATCTGCTCCGCCACATCATTTATGCTGCTTTGCTCCGGTGTCGCACCCAGCACTGAGCTTAAAGGTATGCCCTGGGTTCAGGCAGCGGCTTCTAATTCCCTGGGGCAGTTCGGCACCATATTCATTTCCATTGCCTTGTGCCTGTTTGCCTTTACCACACTGATCGGCAACTTTTATTACGCAGAAATGGGGCTGAAATATCTCTGCGGAAGAACACCCGGCAAAGCACTGCTTAACGCCTTCCGCATCATTGCGGCGCTGATTGTACTGGCAGGCTCTGTCATGGAATTCGGACTTGTATGGAGCACCGCAGACGTCCTGATGGGCTTTATGGCACTGATCAATCTTCCCGTCATTGTCATTCTGGGAGGTCCGGCACTGAAATGCATGCATGACTATATAAAACAGAAAAAAGAAGGGAAAGATCCTGTATTTAAGTCTGCCGATATCGGGCTGAAAGACAAAACAGATTTCTGGAATTAAAAAGAACGCCGCATCTGGAACAGATCCCGGATGCGGCGCTCTTTTTATAGTGACTTATAAAATTATTTTCTGAGTCCAAGTCTCTCAATCAGAGAACGATATCTCTCAATGTCAACTTTCTTCAGGTATGCAAGAAGTCCTCTTCTCTGTCCTACCATCTTCAGAAGTCCTCTTCTTGAATGATGATCCTTCGGATTTGCCTTGAAGTGCTCTGTCAGTTCATTGATTCTTGCTGTCAGGATAGCGATCTGAACCTCCGGTGAACCTGTGTCTCCTTCGCTTCTTCCATACTCTTTGATGATTGCCTGTTTCTTTTCTTTTGCGATCATTTTTGTTCCTCCTTAAAATACTCTTGATAAAACGCCTGATATTAAGTAATGGTTGGAGTAAATCCAATTACCGAACACCGGCTGTTTTTACACCTCGACCAGTATAGCACAGCTCTGTCATATTGTAAATCCAAAAATCAGCTTTTTTGAAAATATTCTTCACCGAACCGGATATCTCTCATCACCTGGTTTTTCAGTTCTTCTACAGAAGCAAATTTCGTCTCCGGACGCTCGAACGCGCAAAACTGTGCCCGGATTTTTTTTCCGTACGCGTCCCCTTCATAGTCAAATACAAAGACTTCCAGAAGACGTTTGTGCTCATTTGTCACAGTAGGCTTAATCCCTGCATTCCCGATGGCGTCATACCACTTTCCGTCAATCTGGACCCGGCATGCATAGACGCCGAACCTGGGCAGAATTTTATGTTCCCCGGACTCAATATTCATTGTCGGGAATCCCAGGGTACGCCCCAGACGTTTTCCATGTTCGACGATTCCGGACATTTCATAGGGATATCCAAGCAGTTCATTGGCCAGTTCAACCTCTCCCCGGGATAATGCCTCTTTGATATAGCTGCTGCTGATTACCCGGCCCTGATACTGTTCCTTTTCAATAACATCCAGTGTATATCCCCGGCTTTCTGCAAAATCTGCCAGCATAGCTGTATTCCCTTTTTTCTGGTATCCGAAGTGGAAATCTGTACCTACCACAATGTGAGATGCATGAAGGGTACCGCAAAGAATGCGGTCAATAAATTCTTCTGCTTCCATCTCTCTTAAAGCCCTGGTAAACGGGTATTCCACCAGATAGTCGATTTTTCCTTCCAGTCTCTGTTTTCTCTCGGTTTTTGTCATAAGCGAATCTCTGCCCATATCAAAGGCACAAAGCACGCTGTCACATTCCGGACTCTTATACTCCATAATTCTGTTCACCAGCTTCTGATGCCCTCTGTGAAGGCCGTCAAATTTTCCCAGCGTAACCGCTGTTTTTTTTGTCCACCGGTGTGATTCGATTCCTGTAATTATCTGCATATCTGTCCTGCACCTTCTATCGCTGTGTTTTGTCGCCTGTTGTTTTCCCTGGCCGGAGTTCTTCCGGATCAAGAAACATTTTTTTCAGTATAAACTTCCGTTTATCCCCGTCATATACGTATATGGCAATAAAGTGTCCCGCTTCATCGTATACCCGGTACTCTTCCCCCGGATTACATTCAGCCCGCTTCTGCAGACATACGGGTGAAAACGGGCCTCCGTTGTATGCGATCCGGGCGCAGGATTCTTTCAGGGTAACGAGTTTCAGTTCCGAAAAGATCTCATCCACCGGAATCACAAGTTCCATTAACCGTCCCTGTTGCTTTTTTTCTTCCACCTGACTTAGTTTCACACTATCCTTCAGAGAAAATCTCCCGGAACGGATACGTTTCAGACTTTCCATACACCCGCCTGTACCCAGACTTTCTCCGATATCATGGCAGAGTGTACGAATATATGTGCCCTTGGAACATTCCACTTCCATACGGATACGGGGCAGACTCATCTCCAGAATCCTGATCTGAAAAATGTGTACTTTCCTGCTTTTTCTCTCTACTGTTTTGCCCTCCCTGGCAAGCTCATAGAGTTTTTTTCCATTTACCTTAAGAGCAGAATACATCGGCGGGATCTGGTTATACTCGCCGATGAATCTGTATATATGATCTGCAGCTTCCTCCGGAGAAATACAGGATGTGTCACATTCTTTCAGAACAGTTCCCGACAGATCCTGAGTATCCGTTGTCTTTCCCAGCAGCAGCACTGCCTCATAAGTTTTGTTTCTGTCCGTCAGCATATCGCAGAGCTTTGTAGCTCTGCCCAGACATACAGGAAGCACCCCTTCCGCATCCGGATCCAGGGTGCCTGTATGCCCGATTTTTTTCTGTCCCACAATTCTCCTCAGGCAGGCTACAACATCGTGGGATGTATATCCTTTTTCTTTATAAATATTCAGAACTCCGTTGATCATACTTCTTCCGCGGCTCCCTTATCCAGCTGAAGCGCAATCTGTTCGGTAATGTTATTGATCACGTCATGACTTGACCCCTGCATGGTCACACCTGCAGCGCGCACATGGCCGCCGCCGCCGAAATACTGGGCAATTTTGCTGACATCGACCTTTCCCTTTGAACGGAGGCTGACTTTAAATTTCTGTGCCTCTGTCTCATGGAGAAACATTGCCACTTCCACGCCTTTGGTCAGCCGCAGCTGGGATACAATGCCTTCCAGATCTGATGGCTTGGCCTGAAAGAATTCCATGGATTTTTTGCGGATTACAGACACAATGCACCTTTTATCCAGAATCAGCATGCTTTCCAGAAGTGCGCGTCCCAGAATCTGATTCTGTACATAAGTCTTCTCATAATACGTCTTATCAATAATTTCATTTCCGTCAATGCCTTTGCGCATCAGTTCCGCCGCTATCTCCATAGTCTCCGGAGAAGTACAGGAATACTGAAATACACCGGTATCATGTGCAATTCCCATATACAGAGCTTCCGCCGCCCGTTTGCTGATCTTGCCGCTGTCCAGAAGTGTAAAAACAAGTTCAGATGTGGAACTTGCATCCGGCACTATGTAGTTAAGATCGGCAAAGGCGCTGTTGCTGACATGATGGTCGATACACAGGGTTTCTCCCGCGCTTTCAAACAGCGGAGAAGAGAATCCCAGACGTCCCGGATCTCCACAGTCAAGGCAGATAAAAAGATCATATTTCTTTTTTTCCGGGATCTGACTCTTCACTTCATCTGTACACGCAATTATACGATATGCCTCCGGAACTTCTTCCAGATAAACATCAATTTCCAGTTCCGGATACTGCTCTTTCAGATACATATACAGCCCCAGGCTGGACCCTACACAGTCGCCGTCCGGGCGGATATGGCCGCCCAGAGCAATGCTGTGTTTTTCTTTCAGAATATCATCCAAAACAATTTTCATATTATTCATCAGCTCCATTTTTCAAATCTCTTGTCACTTCATCTATCTTTCTGCTGATATTCACTCCATATTCAATCGACTGATCCATAATAAATGTAATTTCCGGAGTGTTCCTCATATTTACCGTGCGGGCCAGTTCGCGGCGGATATATCCTTCCGCGCTCTGAAGGCCCTTAATCGTATCCTGCTGCGCCTTCTCATCTCCCAGAACGCTGATATAAGCCTTACAGGTTTTCAGATCCGGAGCCACTTCTACGGCAACTACGGAAGTCATAGGGGCCACTCGCGGATCTTTGATTCCGTTCTGCAGGATAATGCTCAGTTCTCTCTGAACTTCTGCATTTACTCTTGTATTTTTAATACTGTTTTTTCTCATAGACGCTCCTTTCCGTCAGAAAGGCTTATTTTCTCTCAGTTTCAACCATCTTATAGGCCTCAACCTGATCGCCTTCTTTGATATCGTTATAGTTTTCAAATACAAAACCGCACTCATAGCCGGCTCTTACTTCTTTTACATCGTCTTTAAATCTTCTCAGGGATGCCAGCGGTCCGTCAAATACAACAATTCCATCGCGAATCAGGCGGACAGAACAGTTTCTCTCAAAGATACCGTCCTGCACGTATGCGCCGGCAATGGTTCCCACTCCGGAAGCCTTGAATGTCTGACGTACTTCCGCGTGACCGAGAATCTTCTCTTCAAATACCGGATCCAGAAGGCCTTTCATCGCAGCTTCCACGTCCTCAATAGCATTGTATATTACGCGGTACAGTCTCATATCCACGCCTTCTCTGTCAGCAATATCCTTAGCCGTAGCATCCGGACGGACATTGAAGCCGATAATAATTGCATTGGAAGCAGAAGCCAGAATAACATCTGATTCATTAATCGCTCCTACACCGCCGTGAATAATTTTAATAACCACTTCATCGTTCGACAGTTTGAGAAGGCTTTGTTTCAGTGCCTCCACAGATCCCTGCACATCCGCTTTCACTACTATATTAAGTTCTTTCAGATTGCCTTCCTGAATCTGATTAAACAGATCATCCAGGGACATCTTGCTCTTTGTCTCATCCAGTAACTTCACTTTGTTCTGAGCAATAAATGTCTCGGCAAAGTTTCTCGCTTCTTTTTCCGACTCGCAGCCTACAAAGACTTCACCGGCATTCGGCACGTCATTCAGGCCCAGAATTTCAACCGGCTGGGAGGGGCCTGCTTCTTTTACTCTTCTTCCCTTGTCATCCATCATGGCTCTTACACGTCCGTGGGCGCTTCCTGCCGCAATGGCGTCTCCTACGTGAAGCGTTCCTTTCTGCACAAGAACAGTAGCCACAGAACCTTTTCCTTTATCCAGCTGTGCCTCAATCACAAGACCTCTGGCCGCACGGTTCGGATTTGCTTTCAGTTCCATCACTTCAGCTGTAAGGAGAATCATTTCCAGGAGCTCCGGAATGCCTTCCTTCGTATGTGCGGATACCGGTACAAAGACTGTGCTTCCGCCCCAGTCTTCCGGAATCAGTTCATACTCTGTCAGCTCCTGTTTTACGCGCTCAATATTAGCGCTTGGTTTATCAATTTTATTAATCGCTACAATAATTTCAATGCCTGCCGCCTTCGCATGATTGATCGCCTCTACAGTCTGGGGCATTACACCATCGTCCGCCGCAACTACAAGAATCGCAATATCCGTGGAATTTGCGCCGCGCATACGCATCGCCGTAAACGCTTCATGGCCCGGTGTGTCAAGAAATGTAATCTTCTCCCCGTTTACTTCAACCACATAAGCACCGATATGCTGCGTAATTCCGCCGGCTTCCCGGTCAATTACATTTGTATGGCGGATAGCGTCCAGAAGAGAAGTTTTTCCGTGATCAACGTGACCCATAACACAGACAACCGGAGGACGTTTTACCATCAGGCTTTCATCTTCTTCGTCCTCTTTCAGAAGTTCCTCGATAACATCTACAACTTCCTCTTTCTCGCAGAGCACATCAAATTCCATAGCAATCTCTTCCGCTGTATCGTAATCAATTTCCTGGTTCACAGTTACAACTTTTCCCTGCATAAAGAGTTTCTTTACAATCACAGAAGGAACAATCTTCATCTTATCGGCAAGTTCCTTAATTGTAAGCACCTCTGGGATTACAATCTGCTTGATCTGCTCTTCTTTTTTCTCCTGCGGTTTCGGCTGAGGTTTCTTTACCTCGGCAACCTGTTTCTGCTTTCTGCCTTTCTTTGCCTTGCCTTCGAAAGATTCATCTCTGTATTCTTTTTTCTTATTGTCTCTTTCTTTATTTTTAGCCTTATTTCTCTGGTTTTTCTGCTGTTCTACAATCGGAGCCGCAAGAGATTCTCTGTCTTCTCTGCGGGAATCCCCTCTCCGGTCGGAACGCTGTCCCTGTCCGCCGGTACGCTGATCCCGTCCGCCTCTTTCCGGACGCGGCCCTCTTCTTTCACCGGAAGGACGGCCTTCGCCGAATGGGCGCTGTCCCTGACGTTCTCCTCTCTCCGGACGGTTCTGACGGCCTTCGAAATTCTGACGTCCTTCTCCCTGGGTACGGTTTCCCTGAGCAGCCGGACGTGCCGGACGGCTGTCACCGGAAGGACGGCGTTCTCCTGCCGGCCCTGCGGAAGTCTGGGCAGGACGTGCCGGGCGATTCTCTGTTGCCGGACGGCCTTCACCTGCCGGGCGTACCGGACGATTCTCTCCTGCGGGACGTGCCGGACGGTTTTCTCCTGCCGGACGTGCCGGGCGCTCTCCTGCCGGGCGGCCTGCCTGGACAGGTCTGGCCGGACGATCGCCTCTCTCCGGACGGCTCTGACGGCCGTCAGCAGCCGGTCTGCCTCCTCCCTGAGCCGGGCGCTGTCCCCGCTGTCCCTGCCGGTTTCCCTGTATTCTACTGCTGTTTCTGGAATTCTGAGGCCGGATTACATAAGCCAGATTTTTCTTCTTCGGAGCCCCGTCTGCCTTATCAGCTCCCTGAGCAGCATTCTCTCCTTCCGGCTTTTCTTCCTTTTTCTCCGCCTGTCCGGCTCTCTCTTTCCGGATCTGGCTGGCCACATCTTCTTCCAGTGTACTCATATGATTTTTTACATCGACATTTTTCTTCTGAAGAAGGTCTACAAGTTCTTTATTTTCCATCCCCAGTTCTTTTGCCAGTTCATGTACTCTCACTTTAGTCATAACAACTACCTCCTTAATGCAATATCCTCTCTGTTCCCAAGTTCTGTCTGAATTCCGTCTGCAAATCCTTCGTCCAATATCGCCAGAGATGCACGGAACTCTTTTCCCATTGCATGCCCCAAGGTATCTTTATCTCCGTAAAAACAAATTGGAACTCTGTAATATTTACACATATCCCGAAATTTCTTTTTTGTATTATCTGATGCGTCCCGGGCAACAATCACAAGAAATGCCTTTCCTGCTTTTGTCTCGCTCTCTGTCATAGTCTCTCCGCTTGCACACTTTCCGGCCTTCATGGCCAGGCCGATCAAAGACAGCACTTTATCCCTTTTCAACTTCGTCCATCTCCTTTTCAAGCCTGTCATATACCTCCGGCGGTATGCTTTGCTTAAAAGACCGTTCCAGTCCTTTATTTTTCACCGCCTTTTTAAAGCATTCCACACTATGGCAGAGATATGCTCCCCGTCCGTTTTTCTTTCCGGTGGTGTCAACACAAAATTGATTCTCTTCCGTCCGTAATATGCGCATCAGCTCTTTTTTCGGCTTCATCTCGCCGCACCCCACGCACTTGCGCATGGGAATCTTTTTTTTCACTGCCAAATATTTCACCCCTTCAGGTCTTACTCGTTATCTTCTGTCTCAACAAACTCTATCTCATCCGTATCTGCTTCCTCTTCCGACTCATCTGTACCCGGATTCTGGTTTTCATCCCACGCATCATCATATACGCCGTCATCTTCATATTCATCATCGTATTCGCCGGTATATCCTTCCTCCTCAGTCAGGCCCATCTGTTCCATATAGTTCTCCGGAAGATCACCGGCCTCAATTGCCTGTGTTTCGCTCTTAATATCGATTTTATACCCTGTCAGGCGGGCCGCCAGACGGGCATTCTGTCCTTCTTTTCCAATTGCCAGAGAAAGCTGATAGTCCGGCACGATTACGCTTGCCATCTTTTCATCCGGATCCGCCATTACAGAAATCACTTTAGCCGGACTCAGTGCGTTTTCAATAAGAAGCGCCGGATTCTCATCCCAGTTGATAATATCAATCTTCTCTCCCCGGAGTTCATCGACTACTGCATTAACTCTCTGGCCGTTCATGCCTACGCAGGCTCCCACAGGATCCACATTCGGATCATTGGACCATACAGCCATCTTTGTACGGGAACCGGCCTCCCGGGCAATACTCTTAATCTCAACAGTACCGTCTCTTACCTCGGCCACCTCGGCCTCAAACAGACGTTTTACAAGTTCCGGATGTGTACGGGAAACAAGAATCTTCGGTCCCTTTGGTGTATTCTTTACTTCTACAACATACAGCTTGATTCTTTCCGTCGGCTGGAATACTTCCCCTTTCACCTGTTCGTTCTCGGTGAGCATGGCGTCAGCCCTGCCCAGATTAATGCTGATATTTTTTCCGACATATCTCTGAACGATACCTGTTACAATATCTTTTTCTTTTTCAAAGTACTGATCAAACACAACCTTGCGCTCTTCCTCTCTGATTTTCTGCAAAATCAGATTTTTAGCGTTCTGTGTCGCAATACGTCCGAATTCCTTGGACTGTACCGGCACCTGCGCAATATCGCCGATATGAAGAGATGAGTCGATCTCTTCTGCGTCCTCAAGACTGATTTCCAGAGCCGGGTCCAGAACTTCTTCCACAACTTCCTTCTCCGCATAAACAGCATAATCGCATGTTTCCCGGTCCATAATTACCTTTATATTTTCCGCTGTCCCGAAATGGTTCTTACATGCACTGATCAGTGAGTTTTCTATTGCATCCATCATCACATCTCTGCTGATATTTTTTTCCTTTTCAAGAATTGTCAATGCTTCCATTAACTCTGTGTTCATTCTGTCCTTCCTCCTTAATTAAAAATCCAGCGCCAGACGTATCAGCGCGATTTCACTTCTGTCAAATGTCTGTTCCCCGCCGTCTTCATAGGCAATCGTCACAGTATTTTCATCATAGCTTTTCAGAATTCCTTCAAATTCTTTCTGCCTGTCAATGGCACGGTAAGTCCGAATCTCCACTTCCTCGCCCAGACTGCGCGCATAATCTTTTTCTTTTTTAAGTGGTCTTCCCAGTCCCGGGGAGCTGACCTCAAATACATAAGAGTCGGCAATATAATCCTTCTCGTCCAGGATATCCGAAAAAGCCCGGCTCACCGCCTCACAGTCATCCACAGTAATTCCGCCCGGTTTATCAATATACGCGCGGAGATACCATGTTCCGCCTTCTTTTACATACTCCACATCAACCAGTTCAAAGCCAAAACCTGAGACAACCGGTGTGAGAAGTTCTTCTGTTTTCTGTTCGTATTCTTCTTTTCTGGACACACTAAACTCCCTTTCTCAAATGATTTGTCTGTGCTCCACAAGGAAAGATGCTGACAGGCAAAAAACCGTATCATCAAAGAAGAGTGAACTTTCGTTCACTCTTCTGCCGGATTCCTTATGTAACTATAAAAAACTTTAACACCTTTTTCCAGAGAAATCAAGGGTTTTTTCGAAAAAGTATTCTCATCTGAGTGCTGTACAGATTCAGTCCGCCTGTCTGGTCTTTGTACCGGTTCCGTCCCGCTTTGCTGTCTTAAGCCGGTTCAGTGTGACTGTCTTTTTGCCGTAAGTCACTTTTGTTTCCGTCCCTTCCTGGAACAGATAGACATTTTCCAGCACATCTTTTTTCTGAAGTCTGATTCCCCGGACTCCGATTGCCGCCTTCTTCTTTTCCGGAACTTCCGATGCCGGAAATCTGAGGAAATAGCCGTTTCTTGTCTGCAGTACAATATGCTGATTTTCCGTTATTACCTGTACCGAGACAAGCACATCTTCCTCCTGCAGTTTTGTAGCCGCAATCGTTCTTTTGGACACCTGGAATTCTTTGCCGTCAACTTTTTTGATCATTCCCTGAGCTGTAGCAAACAGCAGCTGCGAGAACCGCATCTGCTCCGCATCACAGATCATAATAATCTGCTCCTCACTGCTGGAATAATTACTCACATTGTCTATCGGAGTTCCCTTATCCCGGAATTTTCCGCAGGGCAGATCCAGAACACGGATCTGATGCATCTTTCCTTTATCCGTAAAAGCACACAGTCTGCCTGTATTCATGCAATGCACAATATATTTATTTTCGCTGTCTGCCGCTTCCTTATTTCTCTCATAGACCGAGGGATCCACTGTCCTGGCATATCCGAAACGGTCCATCAGGAATACCACTTCCTGCTCCTCGATTTTCTTTTCTTCGAATACAGCCTCTGCGGCATTTTCCACAACGGTACGTCGTTTTCTTCCGTATTCTTTCTTGCAGGCATCAAGTTCCTCTATGATTACCTGAGCCATAGAATCATAATTATTCAGAATATCCTCATACCGGGCAATATTTTTCAGTGTCTGCTCATGCTCCGCCCGAAGAGCCTCGATCTCCAGACCGATCAGACGGTAGAGACGCATCTCCAGAATTGCCGTGGCCTGGCGCTCTGTAAATCTCAGAAGCGCGGCCATCTTTCTGGAAATCGGCGACTTGAACCGGATATTTTCTGTAATTCCGTTTACAAGGCAGGCTCTTGCATCTTTAACCGATTTGCTGCCCCGCAGGATCTCTATGATCAGATCGATTACATCACAGGCTTTGATCAGACCTTCCTGAATTTCACTCTTTTCCTGCTCTTTGGCCAGAAGCGTCTTATACTTTCTGGTAGCCAGTTCAAACTGAAAGTCCACATGATATTCAATAATCTTTTTCAGGCCCAGCGTCTCCGGACGTCCGTCCGCCACCGCCAGCATATTGACGCCAAAAGTATCTTCCAGACGGGTCTTTTTATAGAGCATATTTTTCAGATTCTCTGCATCTGCTCCGCGCTTCAGTTCCAGGACAATCCGGATGCCCTCTTTGGAAGACTGGTTGGAAATATCTACAATGTCCGTAGTCTTTTTAGACTCAACAAGAGCGCATACATCATTCAGGAATTTTCCGATTCCGCTTCCGATCATTGTGTAGGGTATCTCTGTAATTACCAGCTGTTTTTTCCCGCCTTTTAATTCTTCGACTTCCACTTTTCCGCGGATTTTAATTTTCCCCTGACCTGTTTCATAAATATTAAGAAGATCATCTTTATTGACTACAATTCCGCCGGTGGGAAAATCCGGGCCTTTTATGTATTTCATCAGCTGCTTTGTACTGATGGCGTCATTTTTCATATATGCCTTTACCGCGTCGATCACTTCTCCCAGATTATGGGTGGGAATGCTGGTGGCCATACCTACGGCAATTCCCTCCGCGCCGTTGACAAGAAGATTCGGCACACGTACCGGAAGAACGACAGGTTCCTTTTCTGTCTCATCAAAATTAGGTCCGAAATCAATAACATTTTTATCCAGATCGGCAAGACAGATCTCCTGGGTGAATTTTGTAAGTCTTGCCTCTGTATAACGCATAGCCGCGGCGCCGTCTCCCTCAATTGATCCGAAGTTTCCGTGGCCGTCCACAAGAACCATGCCTTTTTTAAAATCCTGCGCCATAACGACCAGGGCCTCATAAATGGAACTGTCTCCGTGGGGATGATATTTACCCATGGTATCGCCCACAATACGGGCACATTTTCTGTAGGGCCTGTCATACCGGATACCCAGCTCATACATATCATACAGAGTTCTCCTCTGGACAGGCTTGAGCCCGTCTCTTACATCCGGCAGCGCTCTCGCTATAATTACGCTCATGGCATAATCAATATAAGATTTTTTCATAAGATCTGAATATTCGGTTCTTATAATCTGTGGTTCACTGCTCATCTGATTTCTCCTTAATTATATATCCAGCTCTGCTTCTCTTGCATTTTCATAAATAAACGCCCGCCGCGGGGGAACCTCGGTTCCCATCAGCATTTCCGTCACGCCGGAAGCCATTCTTGCGTCTTCAATTTCCACCTGTTTCAGAATTCTCCGTTCCGGATCCAGGGTTGTCTCCCAGAGCTGTTCCGCGTCCATCTCTCCCAGACCTTTGTATCTCTGAAGAGTAAAGGACCCGGAATGCGTTTTCCGGTACTTTTCCAGAGCTTTATCGTCATACAGATACTCTTCTTCTCCATTCTTCGGCATTGCTTTGTACAGAGGAGGCATAGCAATATAGACATGTCCCTCGTAAATCAGATCCGGCATGAACCGGTAAAACAAAGTCAGCAGCAGAGTGGAAATATGAGCTCCGTCCACGTCCGCATCTGCCATAATAATAATCTTGTCATAACGGAGTTTGCTGATATCAAAGTCATTGCCGTATCCTTCAGAAAACCCGCATCCGAAAGCATTAATCATGGTTTTGATCTCCGCATTGGCAAGAATTTTATCAATGCTTGCCTTTTCCACGTTCAGAATCTTTCCTCTGATAGGCAGTATGGCCTGAAAGTTTCTGTCTCTCGCGGTTTTTGCCGAGCCGCCCGCCGAATCTCCCTCTACAATAAAAATTTCACATTTCTTCGGGTCACGGCTTTCACAGTTAGCCAGCTTGCCGTTGCTGTCAAAAGAGTATTTCTGTTTCGTCAGTAAATTTGTCTTTGCCCTTTCTTCGGTTTTCCGGATCTTTGCAGCCTTTTCCGCACTGGACAGCACGGTTTTAAGCGTATCAAGATTACGGTCAAAGAAAAGTATGATTTCCTCTCCCGTAACTTTTGACACAGCCCTGGAAGCATCCGGATTATCCAGTTTCGTTTTTGTCTGACCCTCAAAACGGGGATCCGGATGTTTAATAGAAATAATAGCCGTCATTCCGTTCCGGACATCCGCTCCGGTAAAGTTGGCATCCTTTTCCTTGAGAATGCCCAGCTCACGGGCATACTGATTCATTACTGTAGTAAAAGTTGTCTTAAAACCGGTCAGATGAGTACCGCCTTCCGCATTGTAAATATTATTGCAGAAGCCCAGTACATTTTCATGGAACTCATTGACATACTGAAAGACAGCCTCCACCTTAATCCCTTCAGATTCTCCGCTGAAAAAAACCGGATCATGGAGAGTCTCTTTTTTACTGTTCAGATCCCGGATAAATCCGATAATTCCGTCCGGCTCATGGTAAACAACCGCCTCCTCCGGCTCCTTTCTTCTGTCCTCAAACCGGATAGTCAGTTCCGGATTCAGATATGCAGTCTCATGAAGTCGGCTTTTTACTTCCTCAGCCCGGAAACGGGTTTTCTCAAAAATCTGATCATCCGGCAGAAAATTCACCGTAGTTCCGGTCTTTTTTGTCTTTCCGATCTTTGGAAGAAGCCCGTTTTCCAGTTCTACAACCGGAATTCCTCTCTCATATCTGTCATGATGAATATATCCGTCTCTGCTGATTTTTACATCCATATATACCGACAGCGCATTTACTACTGAGGATCCCACACCGTGAAGCCCTCCGCTTGTTTTGTATGCAGAATCATCAAATTTTCCTCCGGCATGAAGCGTTGTATACACAAGACGGGCGGCCGAGACTCCCTTCTGATGCATATCCACCGGAACACCACGGCCATTGTCAGATATCGTGGCAGATCCGTCCTTTTCCAGAATCACCTGGATCTCCGAGCAGAATCCCGCCAGATGTTCGTCCACGGAATTATCCACCATCTCATAAATCAGATGGTTCAGTCCCTTTGCAGACACGCTTCCGATATACATTCCCGGACGTTTCCGGACCGCCTCCAGTCCTTCCAGCACTGTAATATTTTCTGCATTGTACGTCTGATTTGCCGCCATTTATCTTCTCCTTTTTCTTCCCGCAGGACCGGGCCAGCGGGAAACAGCGTTCTTTCGCCCTGCTTTACCGCAGGGCAGTCCATTACATACTATACCACTGGTTTTTCCAAATTTCAATGAATTTTCTTCCCGGCTATTTTCCGGTAATTACCTGACAGAGTACATCCGACAGCACTTCCATTGCATTCATCATTTCCTCTACTGTATTGGTCTGGGCCCCGGCCTCGATCAGAAGTGATTTCGGCATCAGATGCAGATTATACCGATAGGCTCTCAGATATATATTTCGCGTAAAGCCCGGATATTCTTTCTCACAGGCCAGTTTCATCTGCAGAGAAAAAGCCAGGTTATCCTGTATGTACGGATTACTCAGATATTCGATATCCCCGTTTGTACGGGATCGGCTCAGTCCGTTGAAAAACATAATCTTTGCCGTAGGTTTTCCGTTGATTTCCGTTACCAGACGGGTATCTGACGATACTCCGTCCCTGTGCAGATCAATGACCACTTCAATCGACGGGTTTTCCTCCAGAATTGTACTGACCGCCTCCTCTGCCTTCCCATAGGCATTGCTCCGGTCCAGTTTCCCGTCAATAATATCGTACACGCCGGTGTCATGAATGGTTTCAATTCCTTTTTCATTCAGCAGCTCCGCAAGATATGCTCCTACACCCACAATACTTTCCGAAGGATCCCCCGGTGTGGAATCTTTGAATTCTTCCTGGGAATGGGTGTGATAAATCAGCACCTTGGGACCATCTGTGCCAGTATCTATTTTCATACTTCTTCCCAGAAGGTCATCTACATTCAGCTGTTCCGGCCCAATCATTGTAGAGCTGTCCACGATATAAAAATGACTGAGCAGATAATCAAAATCTCTCAGCTTTTCTATAGACAGATCCGCCGTCGGAACAGTTGTCTGAACTTCTGTCTCTGATTCATCCGGATCTCCGATTAAATTGCCGCTTTCATCAACCATATTCTCATCATTTGCCTGGCTTTCCAGTATTTTTGCTATGGTTTCTTCGTCTTCCATTGTCTCCTCATATGGAATATGGTCCTCTACATAACCTATGAGAGGCATCCAGGCAAGAGCCTTTTCTCTGAGCCATCCGGAAGCCCCCTGCTTCTCCGGGCTTCCGGCATAGAGAATCCCCGGCATGTACATTTCTCCGGAGCAGTGAAACAACGTCTGCTGAAGCCGGTATTTCCACTGATCTGTTATACCGCCTGCCCCGATATAAATAATACCGGCACATAAAAAAACAGCTGCCGCCGTAAATAAGGCATATCTTCTTTTTCCGTTTCTGAACCATTGATTCATACCGGCCTGCATTCCTTTCCGTCGCATAATTCCACTATGTCTTCTGAAATATTATGCAAGCCGGGAACGACTTATGACAGGTTGCCGCCCGGTAAAACAGAAGAAAAAGTCTGCGGCTGTACATTGCATCAGGAGCCCTGATTTTCTGAAAAAAGCATATTCAGCGCCTCAGAAATCGTATGGCTGATATGATGTATCATTTCGTCCACGTCTTTTGGGGTAACAAACATCCCATTCAGATGAGGCGCGATCAGTTCTTTTACAAACTGATACTTTTCTCCCGGACTGTACGACCTGAGTACCTCGCCGACTCCTTTCAAAGCGGCAGAAGATTCCAATGCCCGGATAAAATTCTCCATTGTATCATTCACAATCGTGGCTGCATCTACCACCGTCGGTACTCCAATACCGATCACCGGAACTCCCAGAGAGTCTTCCGTCATCCCGTGCCGGTGGTTTCCTACTCCGGAGCCGGGATGTATCCCTGTATCCGCAATCTGTACCGTACGATTCAGCCGACGGCTGTTGCGTGCAGCCAGGGCGTCCACGGCAATGACCAGATCCGGGCATGTTTCCCGGACAATTCCTCTGACAATCTCTGCTGTTTCCATTCCTGTCTGCCCCATAACTCCGGGCACAACCGCGCTTACGAGGTCAGCCCGGTCCATTCCCATGGCATACTTTCCATATTCTTTTACAATATGGCGTGTTACATTCAAATGATCCACTACATAAGGGCCCAGTGCATCGGGAGTGATATCCCGGTTTCCCAGTCCTACGACAAGGACAGACAAATCTTTTTCCTCTTTCCTTTTTTTCTGAATCAGCTCCCGGATACGGCGGCAGAGCTCCGCGGCAATCTCCATCTGGCTGTCCTCGTCCGGCACCGCCAGATCCGGCGCTTCCAGCGTGAGATAAGTTCCCACCGGTTTTCCCATAGCTGCCGCCCCGTTTTCTGTTTCAATTACTACCCGGGTTGTACGGATTTCCCTCTCCTCATCATACTCTTCTTCAAGAACTACTCCCGAAATTTCCACATCATCCGATTCAAACCTTTCTTTCTCCTCCAGTGCAAGATCCGTCCGCACACAATAATTTCTGATCATATCTCACCCTCGCTTTTCGAAATTAATTATTCACAGTCCGCAGCGGTTCAGCCGTACATCCGCTGCTTTTCAGCTTCTTCTCGGCTTACAACCGGACTGTTACCAGTTTTTACGTTATTTCTTAAATTATGTATTGACAACCCCTGGAAGTTGGCATAAAATGAATGAGTATGTTTCAACGGAACGTCCGTGTCCGAATCCGCCGAAACAGGAATACACATTTGAAAATCTCATTTGAGTCTGGAGGTGTACAGATTGGCTAACATTAAATCTGCTAAAAAAAGAATTTTAGTAAACGAGACAAAAGCTGCAAGGAACAAAGCAATCCGTTCTAAAGTAAAAACTGCTGTAAAAAAAGTTGAAACAGCAGTTGCTCAGAAGGATGCTGAAACAGCTAAAAGCGCGCTTCGCGCAGCAATTGCTGAGATTTCCAAAGCTGGAACAAAGGGTGTTTACCACAAAAGAACTGTTTCCAGAAAAATCTCTCGTCTGTCAAAAGCTGTTGAATCCATTGCTTAATGAATAGAGAACAGAGATAAAAAGACGTCCGCTGCCGTCAGGCGGACGTCTTTTTTTCATATATCTGACCGGAAGATTCTTTCAGAGCCGGCCATACCGTAATAAGCATTGTCACAAAGCAGGCAGCTCCTCCGATTACATTTGACACCGGTTCAGCCATAAATACACCGTCTGTTCCCAGACTGCCTGCCATGGGAAGCAGTATAGTAAGAGGAACCACAATAATGACTTTTCTGAGCAGGGAGAAGAAGACTGCCTGCTTCGGCCGGTTCAGCGCTACAAAGGTGGACTGACCTGCGAACTGAAGCGCCATCATAAAAATACCGCAAAAATAAATTCTCATGGCCGGCACCCCATTTTTGATCATCTCGGTTCTTGACGTAAACAGATGGAGAAAAAATCTCGGTTCGAAGAACAGCACTGCCCACATAACCGCAGTAAAAATGATACATCCTGCTGTCATAAAACGAATGGAGGCTTTTACTCTCTGAAAACATCCTGCACCATAATTATAACTGATCACGGGCTGCGCTCCGGAAGTAAGTCCGGTTACAGGCATGGTTATAATCTCTCGCACAGAATTAATCACTGTCATAATTCCCACATACAGGTCTCCTCCGTACCGGGAAAGCATCGCATTGGACGCGATCTGAACCAGTCCGTTCGTCACAGACATTACGAATCCGGATGTTCCGAGAAGAACAATCTCCTTCACCCGTTTCCATTCCAGACACATTCCCTTAAGATTCAGGTGCAGAAGCGCTTTCTTTCCCGTCAGAAACTTTAATACCCAGAAAGCTGAGGCGCCCTGGGAAATTATAGTTGCAATAGCAGCTCCCCTCACGCCCATATCAAACCCGAATATCAGAACCGGATCCAGCACGATATTCAGAACAGCTCCAAGAAGAACCGTAAGCATTCCTGTTTTTCCGAATCCCTGTGCATTAATAAAATTATTCATTCCCAGACTGATCATAACAAAAAACGTTCCAAGCAGATATATTGTAATATACTGATCTGCGTAGGGCCAGCTCACATCACTTGCGCCAAAAAGATACAGAAGGGGACGTTTGAAGATCAGACAGAGGATCATAAGGACTCCTCCGGATATGAGAAGAAGGACGAAGGAATTCCCCATCACCTTTTCTGCCTTTTCCTCATTATGCTCGCCCCTGGCAATCGAACACAGTGGCGCCCCTCCCATACCGAACAGATTGGCAAACGCTGTAATAATGGTAATGACCGGCAGCGTCAGCCCGATTCCCGTAAGTGCCTCTGCTGACGTATGGGGCAGCCGTCCGATATAGATCCGGTCCACAATGCTGTACAATACATTGATCAGCTGGGCCGCCGTCATGGGAAGCGCCAGATTTAAAATATTCCGTGCAATACTTCCTCTGCTGAAATCATTTGTTTCCGTCTGCAAATTCTCACTCCCTTAAAAACGCCGGACATTCTATATTCCCAGACAAATTTATACGGGTTACCACAACCCATTCAGCCATGATAACCCGCATATTCTTTATTAGAGCTGTCCGTTTTCCGATTGTCCGGTATTTCTGACTGATCTGATTAATTATTGATCAGTTTATCCTCGTCACTCCAGCTGTACAGCTTTCTGATTTCTTCTCCGACTTTCTCTGACGGGTGCTCAGCTGCCAGTTTTCTCATTGCACGGAAGTGCGCCTGGCCGCCTGCCTCTGACATATCAAGCAGGAAGTCTTTTGCGAAAGTACCATCCTGGATGTCGGAAAGGATCTTCTTCATTGTCTTCTTTGTTTCTTCTGTAATAATCTTCGGTCCTGTAATGTAATCGCCGTATTCTGCTGTGTTGGAGATAGAGTATCTCATTCCCGCGAATCCGGACTGATAGATCAGATCTACGATCAGTTTCATCTCATGGATACACTCGAAGTAAGCGTTTCTCGGATCATATCCTGCCTCAACCAGTGTCTCAAAACCTGCCTGCATCAGAGCGCAGACACCGCCGCAGAGAACTGCCTGCTCACCGAAGAGGTCTGTCTCTGTCTCTGTACGGAATGTTGTCTCCAGGATACCTGCTCTTGCCCCGCCGATGGCAAGTCCGTATGCCAGAGCTTTATCCAGAGCTTTTCCTGTATAATCCTGCTCAACGGCAACCAGACAAGGAGTACCTTTTCCTGCCTGATACTCGCTTCTTACCGTGTGACCCGGAGCCTTCGGAGCGATCATTGTAACGTCAACGTTTGCCGGCGGTACAATCTGTCCGAAATGGATGTTAAAGCCATGAGCGAACATCAGCATATTTCCTTCTTCCAGATTCGGCTCGATATCATTTTTATATAATGCAGCCTGTTTCTCATCATTGATCAGAATCATAATGATATCGGCTTTCTTTGCTGCCTCGGCAGATGTATACACTTCAAATCCCTGTGCCTCTGCTTTTGCCCAGGACCTGCTTCCTTCATAAAGCCCGATAATAACATTGCATCCAGACTCTTTTAAGTTCAGCGCATGTGCGTGTCCCTGGCTTCCATAGCCGATAATTGCGATTGTCTTTCCTTCCAGAAGGGAAAGATTACAATCTTCCTGATAATAGATTTTTGCTGCCATTTTACATTCCTCCTAAAAAATAAATATATTATGTATGAAAAACAGACGGCCTGAACAGACCAGCATCCGTTTTTTAGTGAAAGGCTTTTCCGGAAATCCGTCTGCCCGGCGCCTCTTACTAACATATTCTTACAGAAACTCTACGTCTTTGCTGCCTCTCGAAAGTCCGGTGATTCCCGTCCTTGCAAGTTCAAGAATCTCATAGTTTTTCAATAAATTCAGAAAAGCTTCCAGTTTGCTCTGAGTTCCGGTCAGTTCGATCATCAGAGAATCCTCTTCCACATCAACAATCTTCGCCCGGAATATATCTGCCACGGAAATAATTTCACCCCGCTGTGCCGCGTTTGCACGAAGCTTTACCATAATCAGCTCACGACAGACAGACTCTTCCGGCTTAAGAACCTTGATCGCCACAACGTCTTCCAGTTTTCTGACCTGTTTCTCAATCTGGGAAAGGATCAGCTCATCGCCGGAAGATACCACTGTAATTCTGGTATATCTGGGATCCGCTGTCATCCCGGCTGTAATGCTGTCAATACTGTAGCCCCGGCGGCTGAACAGGCCTGAAATACGGCTGAGTACTCCGGGATTGTTATCTACAAGCAATGAAAATACCTGCTTTCTCATCTGATTCCTCTCTTTCTCTGTCCTGCCTCTGCTGTCCGTAAGTCTCCCGGACAAATCAGGCCGGAAGCGCCGATCATAAAACAGAGTGCATTCTGTTTTCTATAATATTATCAACTGAACTCACCTTTGTCAAGCCGCTGGCCTAAAAAACTGCTGTTCTGCAAAAAAATCCCTACTGATACTGTGCCTCAATCCGTTCCGCCAGATCATTCAGATACACCCAGCGCTCCATCTTTGCATCCAGAGCCTCCTGTATTTTCGTCTGTTCTTCCATCAATTCTCTGAGTTTAACCGAATTTGTGGCATTTGCTTCCAGCTGTCGGTCAAGCTCCTCCAATCTGTCCTCCAGGGCCGCAATATCATCGTCAATTGTTTCAAATTCCCGCTGCTCCTTATAAGAAAATTTAAGTCTGGCGGGTTGATTTTGTTTCCATGCCTTTCTGGAAACTTCCTTCTCTTCGGAGACATCTTCAGATGAAACTTTTTTACCGGAACTTTTCTCCTCTTTCCCCGCAGGTTCTGTCCGCCCTGATTTTCTCTCTGTAACGGCCCGCATATAATCTGTATAACCGCCCTCGTACTGGATGGCATGCCCGGCTCCGTCCAGCTCAAAAATACGGTCCGCCATATTATCCAGAAAATACCGGTCATGAGACACGGCGATCACAATGCCTGAAAAAGAATTCAGATAATCTTCCAGAATCGTAAGGGTAGGGATATCCAGATTATTGCCCGCTTCATCGAACAGAAGCACATTGGCATTTTCGGCCAGAACTCCCAGGAGATACAGGCGCCTTTTTTCCCCTCCGGATAATTTCCCTATAGGCGCATACTGCATATCCGGGGTGAAGAGGAATCGTTCCAGAAGCGCTGAGGCGCTGATCTTTCCATCTGTTGTTGTAATGTATTCCGCAATATCCTTTACATAATCGATTACCCGCTGACTGTCATCCATATGCTGCTCTTCCTGGGCAAAATATCCGATTTTTACAGTCTCACCGATCTCGATCTCTCCGGAGTCCGGCTGTACCAGGCCTGCGATCATTTTAAGAAGTGTGGATTTTCCGCACCCGTTAGGCCCGATAATTCCCAGACGCTGATTGCGCAGCACAATATAGCTGAAATCCTCCAGAATCTTTTTGCCCCCATAGCTTTTGCTTACGTGATGCAGCTCAACTGTTTTCTTTCCCATACGGGTCTCCACAGAACCAAGTTCCACCGTCTGATCCTGAACCGGGGCTTTCCCGCTTTTCAGCGCTTCCAGGCGTTCAAGCCTGGCCTTCTGTTTTGTAGTTCTCGCACGGCAGCCCCGCTTCGCCCATTCCAGCTCCATCCGCAGAATACTCTGGCGCTTCCGTTCCGATGCCTGCTCCATTTCCTCCCTGGCCGCCTTAAGTTCCAGAAACCCGGAATAATCCGCATCATAACCGTATATTTTACCGTGACTGATTTCCATAATCCGCGTTGTAACCCGGTCAAGAAAGTACCGGTCATGAGTAACCATCAGAACAGTTCCCCGGTAAGAACGAAGGTACTCTTCCAGCCAGCTGATCATCTCTGCATCCAGGTGGTTGGTAGGCTCATCCAGAAGCAGCACATCAAAATCTCCTGCCAGAGTTCCCGCGAGCACGACTCTTCTTTTCTGTCCCCCGGAAAGCTCTTCCATTTTCTGATTCAGCTGCGTAATTCCCAGCTCCTGAAGATTGCTTTCTATCTGCCATTCTTCGCCTTCTCCGATTCCGAACGCGCAGGACCGTACATCCGCCCCTGACGGGAAAATCGGATTCTGGGGAACCCAGGCGATCTTCAGTCCGTTCTGCCGGATAATCTGCCCCTCATCCGGAGTTTCTTCTCCTGCAATCATTTTCAGCAGCGTAGACTTTCCGGTCCCGTTAATCCCTACAATTCCGATCTTGTCTCCCTGCTGAACGCCAAAGGATGCATTTGCAAAAATAATCTTCTCCCCGTACACTTTGCCGATATGTTCTATATTGATAATGTTCATAAAAAAATCTCCTTACTTCCACTCGCATCTTTCATTATTTTGAGCGGTTTGTAAGGAGATGTCAAGAAAAAACACGATCCGGTCAGTCTGCGCCGCTCCCGGATGCTTTCCGGTATACTGCAAAAGCAACAGCCGCGGTAATCAGTTCTGCCACCCAGAAAGCATTCCACACTCCGGGAGCCCCGAAAATCCGGCTCAGAACAAATGCCGCCGGAATAATAACGACAATATAACGGGACAGAGAGATAATCAGGGAAGGGGTCCCTTTTCCCATTCCTTCCAGACCGCCGGACGAAGTGACGGAAACTGCAGCACCGATAAAGCCGGCCCGCATAATCCGAAGCGCTGTTTCTCCTGCCCGGATGGTTTCCGGATTTTCCGTAAAAAGCCCCATCAGCGTTCCCGGAACAGCCAGACAGATAACCGTACCCACAGCCATAATCGCGCCGCTCATGAGCAGAACGATATTATAGATCTGTTTCACCCGTCTGTATTCGCCCGCGCCATAGTTAAAGCCCACAAGAGGCCGCATGCCCTGAATAAACCCGTTTGCCGGCAGATACAGAAAAGTCTGCAGTTTATAGTAAATGCCCAGAACCAGAATATATACCTGGGAAAAAGAAGACAGAATTCCATTCAGAGCCGAGATCAGTATGGAAGGAAGGGCAAGATTCAAAGTAGCCGGAATCCCCACAGCATACAGACGGAAAATTATCTTTTTGTCCGGCACAAGATATTTTCGTCCGATACGTACCCTGATCGGACTGACAAAATATGTCACCAGATAAAAAAGGAGAGAACTGGCCTGACCCAGGCCTGTCGCCAGAGCCGCGCCTTCGATTCCCATTTCCGGGAAGGGCCCCAGACCGAAAATCAGCACAGGATCCAGAACTATATTCAGAATGCAGCCGCACATCAGACTGATCATTGTAACTTTCATTCTCCCGACAGCCTGAAAGATTTTTTCAAATGCTACACCTGTAACAATGAAAAATGTAAAAACAAATACAATTACACTGTAGCGCATTCCCAGATTAATAATCTTTTCAGAGTCCGTAAAAAATCCAAGAAATTCAGGCATAATCAAAATAGAGCCTGCGGTCAGAATAATTGTATGGACAACGCCCAGAGCCAGTCCCTGTGTAGCCGCAAGGTTGGCTTTTTCTTCATTTCCCGCGCCCAGATGCAGGGCAATGACCGCATTGATGCCCACACCGAAGCCGATACCGACCGCATTGATAAAATTCTGTACCGGATAAACCAGGGAAAGTGCCGTCATAGCGTCCTCACTGATCTTTGCCACAAAAAAACTGTCCACAATATTGTACAGAGAATTTACCAGCATGGAAATGACCATAGGCAGCGCCATGGACAAAATCAGCGGCAATACCGGTTTCTCCTTCATAAAGTTTTCACTCATTGCTTCATTTTTCACCCGAATGACCTCCTGCAGCCGCAGATCTTCCTTTTCTTCCTTGTAAAACAAAAAGCGCCGCACAGCCGTCAAAACGACTGTGTGGCGAAAAGATGACAAAAGTCCGGAAAAATCCACAGCAAAAGTTTATCTTGTGGTATTATACGGTTGTTTCTGCAGATTGTCAACAGGCCGGGCCCTTCTCCTGTCAAAAACAAACCGGTTTACAAGCACTACAGCCAGGCTGAGAACAAGAAGAAAATAGAAATTAATTCCCCTGCTTACCAGCATGGACGGGATCAGGTAAGCGCCGGCAAAAACATGGGCAAACACGGCCTGGTACATCAGTTCTGTTATGCCCTGGGCGCCGGGAAGCGGCAGCATATCTACAGCAATATATACGGAAGCCTGAAGGAGAATTACCTTCAGGGCACTGGAACCGGTCTGCCCGAACCCCAGATATACCATATAAGTCAGCACAAATACACTGCAGCGTTGTAAAAATGTAAGAACGACTACCCCGCCCAGCTTTCCTTTGTGCCTGCCCAGCCATCCTACGGCCTGCTGATAATTTCCAATAAATCCATCGATTTTTTCCAGTCTCTTCTCCGATGGTTTCCATATATGCATACGGATCAGAATCTTTTCAAAAAACAGAGCAATTCTTCGTATGATTTCAGGAAAAATCATTACCCCAAGAATAAGGATAACCAGAATTACATTCAGCATCAGGCCCAGAATAAACAGAGGAAAATAATGGTTCAGCTCCTCTGTCAGAGGTCTGTACCAGAATATAAGAATTCCCGCCCCCATAATTACAAGAACAAATTTATATACAACTGCGACTGTCATAAGTACAACTGTACTGTCAGAGACTCTGTTCCCGTCTTTATTCATATAATACAGCTGCACCGGCTGTCCTCCTGTAGCAGAAGGCGTAATTCCCGAATAGAAAAAACCGATAAAGGAATACTGAATACATCTCCATACCTGGTTTTTCTTTTCCCCCATAGCATTCAGCAGATACCAGATCATAAGGCCTTCCGCACACACAAAAAATACTGCCAGCAGCACGGCAGGAATCAGATACAAAGGAGACATTCTTCCGACTGCGCGGGCTATCTCTCCCAGATCCCTTCCGCTGAACAGCGCATAAAAAGTCAGCAGCATTACTGCCAGGAATATTGCAATCTGAATCACTTTTTTCTTACCGCTCATAGGATCCACCTCTTGGCAGGATACCGGCAAATGCCGGACGTATAAACTGCAGTGCCGGAACTCTTTCAGCCTCCAACCTCTGATCCCACTCTACCAGTTCCTTAAGCGAGCCTTCAAATATAATCTGCTTTTCCTTATACTCATAAAAATCTTTCGGCGTAATAAGGGAAAAATGCCGGTTCCATCTGCACACCCCCGCCTCTTCCAGAAGTCTGGCAATATAAGAAGAACAGGTAAAATGATTCTTCTGATAAAAGGGTCTGCCAAGAAGAATAAAAGGCAGTCCGATCACAGCATAATGGTAACGGAACCTTGTCTTCATGGCCTTTCTCAGTTCCTGCTCAATATACTCTTTCTGCCGGGCCGTACATGTCATGCTGCATACCATATAATCCGCCCCGGGGAAAGCTTTAAGTATTTTCTTCTTATCCTCCTTCTCAAATCCTGCAATAAGCGGTATGGAAGGATGTCTTCTTCCGATGCTGTAAGTTTCCCTGAGATATGGATCCAGAGACAGCGCTACATGAATATATTTCTGATGGATCACCCGGCGTATAATTCCGGCAAAAAAACCCGGCGTATCCACAAATGCAATGTAAATCTCAGCCATTTTTTCCTCCTGTATTCTCCTGTCTTTACTGAAACTGATAGATTTTTCTTGCAAACCGATAACCACCGATGGTCAGTCTGCCGCCCAGCCTGCCGGGCAGATATGTCAGTCCGCTGAGCGTGGAATACCGGAGCCGGTAATAAAGTCTCTTATCGTGCTGCCGGATATTTTTCCACATTTCTTTTCTTTTGCTTCTGGCTTCATCTGTCTGAATCAGCAACAGATGAATCGATGAAATCGACAGCATGATCGAAATATTTCTCGTCATATATGATGCCAGTTTCGGATATACTTTTCTGACTTTTTTCAGATCCACACAGCGGGCCACCATTTCTGTCACACGGATCTGCTGATCAATCCGCTTCATCAGCACCTTTTCATTCACCGACTGATCCTCTCTTCCGAGATAATAGTGATACAGATCAATATCCATGTAATAAAGATTATCCGCATACGGCAGCGGCTGGTATGAAAAGAGATTATCTACATAAAATGTGTGCTCCGGGAGCTTAACATTGGATTTCCGCAGTACCTCGGTCCGAAATATCAGAGAATGCATGATCAGATACTGCGACGGCTTAAATCTTCCGATCGAATTCCAGGTACACATCTTTTCATCCGGAAAAACATTTCTGTAATCCATAACTCTGCTGGAGCCTTCGTCCAGATGATCATATACATAGTTACATATGAACAGATCCGGTATGTTCTCTGCGAACTCATATCTTCCTCCGCCGCAAAGCTCCCGGATTCGAAACAAAAGTTTCTGACATGCTTCCGGATCCAGCCAGTCATCAGAATCCACAACTTTAAAATACAGGCCTTCTGCCATTTCCAGACCCTTGTTGACTCCGGAACCATGGCCTCCATTTTCTTTATAAACAGTTTTTACAATATCAGGAAACCTGTTCTGGTATTCATCTGCAATTTCTCCCGTTCCGTCTGTGGAACCGTCATCGATCAGGATAATCTCTGCATCTTTTCCAAAACACAGCAGAGAATCCACGCATCGCCTCATATAACTCTCAGAATTATAACACGGCACAGTAAAAGTCAGATATTTCATATGTACTGCCCTCTTCTATTCCTTTTTGCATCTTAAATTCTATTTGTGTCTATTTTAAACACATGATCTTAAGATAATAGAAAAGGAATTCTTAAGAAAATAAAAAGATTTTTAAAACAATGTTAAAAAGATTTACATCAAACTGCTGCTTATTTCCCGGGTATTCATTTCCCTATTCTGTTCATAACTCTGTCAGCGGCGGACCAGACCCCGGAAATCACAAACATGATACAGCCCACGGGAATAATGAATAACACGGCTGCCGCAAGCAGTATCCAGCCCAGCGCCCTTCCTGTTCTGGTTTTTCTTCTGTTCCGTTTTTCTGAAAAATCCTCTTCCTTCTCCGTCAAAATTGTATTCATAGCTTTCAGCCTCCTGATTCTGTCTGTGCCAATCTTTTATCTGCTGTTTTATTTTAACAGAACCGGAGAAAAACTTACCATTTCATGCGCTTACAAATCCCCCTGTCCTTCTTACACTTTTGTAAGGCAATACTGACTGTGTCTGAATTCACGCTGCCCTCTCTGTCTGTTTCTGCACAATACAGCTGCAGTCTGTGAGAAATCTATAATAATCTTCTTAATTTTTCGTGACAGGGGTTGAGAATTTCACAAAAACAGTATACCATAAAAAAGATTTTTTAAAAATGCTGAAAGAAAGCGAGGGATTTCCATGGATTCAAAAAAGGATTTCTCTGACATATTTGATGAAAATTTCGAAGTAACATACGATGGAGACCCGGATATTTCCTCTGATTTTCCCAAAAATCCCGGCCGGACCGGCTATTCCGGACAACAACCTTCAGACGGAGAATTTCCTGTGGAAGATTATGAAAGCATCTATGACAGCGGGGGAAGAAATTATAATGCAGGTTACGGTCCCGAATATAGTGATGACGATTATAATTCCGGCTCCGGCAGGAAAAAATTCAGAAAAAGGCGAAGCGGGGTGCATCTGGCCGCTCCGATCCAGAAAGGCGGGCGGACACTTTCCCGGATCTCCGGCATCATAATCCGTCAGCTGACTCTGATCCTGATCCTGGCAGTCAGTATTTATGTAACCTATACTTTCTGGAGAGCAAGCGTACCCTACGGCGACATATCGGAGTCCATCCGGCAGAAATCATTTTCGCAGACTCTGCTGGCTTATCTTACCGTTGTTGCAATTTTCCTGCTCTTTGAAATCATTTCCTTTTTCTGGGCTATGACAAGAGTCCGGGTAAGGGATGCCGGAGGCATCTGGAAGGAAGATACCGGAAGAGGACTTACTTCTTTTATTATTGTATTTGTCACTTCCTATCTTGCCTTCCTGTTCAATCGGTTTGTGCCTTCTTCTCCGGATATTCTGTACGGGCTGAAAGGTGCACTGCTTGTGTACGGTTCTATGCACAATGCCCTGATGGGACTTTGCGCCGCCGGCGTCGTTTCCTGTCTGGTACGAAAGTATCTGGCATAACAGTATTTTCTGTAAGAGATGTCATTGCTGTAAATAGAATCCGGCCAGCTCATTATGGCTTTTCAATCCGTACTTTTACAAGGGCGTTGGCCTGCTTTCGCAGATTATCTCTATAGCCTGCGCCTTTGTACCGCCGGATCTGCTGCTGTGTTGTTCCCATCTGTGCAGCAGTCTGACCAGAGGACGCTCCATATGCGAACAGATTAAATGCACAGCTGTTGCGGACCGCTTCTGCACTGTAAGCCGGAATTCCTGCCAGTCTGCAGTATTTTTTCATCATCCGGCTGATATACATAGTATTCAGTCTCCGTCCGCTCCGGTTATAAAAAAGGCTGGGATGCTCTTCTCGCTGATCCATATATTCTTTCAGTATTTCCCATACATCTTCCGGTATGAAACATGATTCTTCCCGTCCGGAAAGTATTACATAAACATCTGATCCCTGCAATATGAAGTCATCCGGGCCGTTCAGCCCGGAAATCTCTGTAGATGACAATCCCGCACGGTACATAAGAGACAAAATCGCATAACACATAAGATTCTCTGATGCCGCCGAAAGCAATGCATCCATATGTTCTACAGGAATAGATTTTGCCAGTCTGTCTTCCTTTTTCAAATGCTTCAGATATGGATAAAAATAATCTTCACCAGATGCATACCCCTCTTCCGTCAGAAAACTGGCAAAAGAATGAAGTTCCCTGAATTTTTTCGTCAAAGTCAGAGGACTGATCTTTCCTTCTTCGACTTTCTTTCCCATCATCCGATAATACCGTTCCACATCTTTTCTGCCGGCCGTGTCAAACTGTTTGCCGGTAAAACGGCAGAACTCCGTAATATCCGACCAATAGGAAGCTTCTGTTACAGAACTTTTAAAACGATTTCGAAATAAATTCCATATTTTGATATTGACAAAATCCTGTTCATCGTTTTGGCTCATCTTCCGGCCTCCTCCTGCTTGTACGAATTCCCTTCTAAAATGTTATTTGTATTATTCATACTATAACATTTGATAATAATTAAATCAATAAAACAGCCGGAACAAAAGCGGTTTTCTTCTGTTCCGGCTGAAGTTATTATTATACAGCTGCACTGTATCTGTTACAGGTTCAGTTTCTGTGCGAAATCGCTCATTGCCTCCGGTATATCAATCTGCTGGGGACAGACAGCCTGGCAGCTTCCACAGCCGATGCATGCGCTTGGAAGCTTCTCCTTCGGATAAGAAGAAAGCGCCATCGGAGCGATGAATCCCCCTTCTGTAAAGCAATGTTCATTGTAAAGAGCCAGTAGTTCCGGAATATCCAGCTCCTGAGGGCAGTGACTCACACAATAATGGCAGGCAGTACATGGAAGAATCTTTTTCTCCAGCATACCGTCTGCTATGGCCAGCAGTGTCTCCATCTCCTTTTCATTCAATGGTTTATCTTCTGAATATGTACGAATATTCTCCTGAAGCTGTTCCATGGATGACATGCCGGAAAGCACCATTGTCACAGAGGGCACAGACTGCAGAAAACGGAAAGCCCAGGCAGGAATTTTCTCATCCGGACGCAGTTCTTTTAAAGCAGTCTCGTCTTTTTCTGCAAGGGATGCCAGTCTTCCGCCGCGAAGCGGTTCCATTACCCATACCGGAATATTCCATTCTTTCAGAAGTTCAACTTTTTCTTTTCCGCCCTGGAATTTCCAGTCCAGATAGTTAAGCTGAAGCTGGCAGAACTCCATATCCCTGCCGTATGCATCCAGGAAACGCTTTACCACGTCATAGCTTCCATGAGCTGAAAATCCCAGGTGACGGATTCTGCCCGCTTTTTTCTGTGCGATGAGATAGTCATAGATCCCGTATTTCGGGTCCAGATAAGCATCAATATTCATCTCACAGACATTGTGGAACAGATAAAAATCAAAATATTCTACCTGGCACTTTTTCAGCTGCTCTTCAAATATTTCTTCTACTTTATCCATATTTGACAGGTCATATCCCGGAAATTTATCCGCCAGGAAGAAACTGTCCCTCTGATATTTCTGCAGCGCTCTTCCAACCGTAAGTTCTGAGTTTCCGTTATGGTATCCCCATGCCGTATCATAATAATTGATACCCTGAGACATTGCATAATCAATCATTTCCTCTGTCTTAGCTTCATCTACACGCGCATCATCTCCGTCGATTACCGGCAGACGCATAGCTCCCATTCCCAACGCAGAAAGCTTCAAATCCTGAAAATTTCTGTAAATCATTTTTCTTTCCTTCTTTCTGTTTTAGATTCCACACCTGTGCCGGCATACAGCCGGTTTATACTTTCAACTGTTTTAATTATATTCTTTTCCCGCAATCCTGTCTAATACTTTTCAGATATGGACAAATATAGGGAAAACGTATGCCGCTTCCCCCGGCGGGCCGCTCAGACCTGCCCTGTTCGCAGAATCCGGCAGGCTTCCGCCGGAAGCCTGCCGAATCTTCATTCTTTTTCCTCTGTATCAAATATATTCTCTGAAATATATTTCCCCTTCTTTTTTCTCTGTCTTACACATTCAGTCAGCAGATACTCAATCTGTCCGTTCACTGAGCGAAAATCATCTTCAGCCCAGGCTGCAATGGCTTCATAGAGCTTCGCGGATAGTCTGAGCGGAATCTGCTTTTTCCCTTTATCTGCCATTTCAGTAAAGGCTGCCCGAATTTACAACAGGCTGGGCGTCCCGATTACCGCACAGAACAACGAGAAGATTCGATACCATCGCAGCCTTTCTCTCCTCATCCAGTTCTACCACTCCGTTTTCACTCAGACGGTCCAGCGCCATCTCTACCATGCCTACCGCGCCGTCCACAATCATCTTGCGTGCATCAATCACTGCAGATGCCTGCTGCCTCTGCAGCATGACAGCCGCAATCTCCGGCGCATAGGCAAGATATGTGATTCGTGCCTCCACAATCTCAAGTCCCGCTTCTTCCACACGCTTCTGGATCTCGTCCCGGATCCGGGCCGCCACAACTTCGCTGGATCCTCTGAGGCTTCCCTCATCGGCAATCCCGTCGCCAGTAGTATCCACATTCGGAGCCACATCATAAGGATAAATCCGGACAATATTGCGCAGAGCAGTATCGCACTGAAGAGAAAGATATTCTTTATAATTATCAACATTAAACACTGCCTTTGCAGTATCCACTACTCTCCACATCACTGCAATGCCGATTTCCACCGGATTCCCCAGGCAGTCATTGATTTTCTGGCGGTTGTTGTTCAATGTCATAATCTTCAGGGATAATTTCTTCTTGCCCGGCATATTTACTTCTGCTCTTCCGGAACTGAATGCCAGAGACAAGGCGGATTTTGCCGCGCCGTTATCTACATCACCGCTCTGATTCAGATGGGTATCTGCCGCAGGATTTACAGCGGTGCAGAACGGATTTACAAAATAGTATCCGTCTCCTTTGAGAGTTCCCACATATTTTCCGAAAAGTGTCAGAACAAGAGCTTCCTGGGGTTCCAGAATCTTAAGGCCGCAGAACGGAATCCATCCGATACACAGCCACACAATACTGACAATCAGCAACACGGCATTTCCATTGTCGCCCAGAATAATGCCCCCGAAAATACATCCCGCTACAGCTGCAAAATATAAAATCAGGGTTACAAGCAGCACAGCCATGCCATGTTTCTTATTCAGCAGTATTTTTTCTTCCATAATTTAATTTTCCCTCCTTAGTTCAGATTATTATCTTATTGATATCAATATGATATCATTTTGTATTCTGTTTGTAAAGAGGGATGAGCCGTTCCTGCATCTGCAGCTTCGATATATAACAATATACCCGGCTCTATACAGAGTCGTCCTGGTTTTTCTCTGCAAGTTTTTCCATTCTTACTTTATACTCCATAAGGCGGAACAGATATTCCGGCACTCTGCGGTTGCCCAGCTCCCAGTCCTGGAATGTACGGTAGGGAATTCCAAAATACTCGGAAAACTGTTTTTTATTCATCCCGGTGCTTTCTCTTAATCGGATCAGTTCTTCTCTTAACTCCATATTTTCTCCTTTCTCCGATGCAAAGCATTCTCTTTACCGGATAAAATTGGTAAAACAGGGCTTTTCCTTATCCGGCAGACCATATTTTTCTTTTCCAAGAGCAATGCTCTTCATCAGAAAAGACATATTCCGCGCCAGAGTCCGCATGCTCTGAAGTCCTTCCGGATCCTGCTGCGCCTCTCCCGGCTCTCTTCCATGAATGCTGTTCCAGTACTGCCCGGATGCCACCGGCATACCGCAGATTGTAAAATACTTGTTCAGCTCGTCAAATGTAGAGGAAAGGCCTCCTCTTCTTGCCGCTACCACACTTGCTCCTACTTTCATTGTTTTATCGAATGAAGTGCTGTAGAATAAACGGTCAAGAAAAGCGACAAGAGTTGCATTTGCCGATGCATAATATACCGGACTGGCCACAACAAGGCCGTCGCATTCCCTAAACTTTGGAGCTGTCTCATTTACAAGATCGTCAAAAACACATTTTCCATTCTGCGCGCAGGAATGACAGGCAATACAGCCTCTGATATCTTTATTCCCGATATGAAGAATCTCTGTTTCAATTCCTTCCTCCGCAAATATTTTTTCCATCTCATGCAGAGCAATATATGTATTTCCCTTTGCATGAGGGCTTCCATTGATCATTAATACTTTCATTGTTCAGCTGCCTCCTTTTCACATGAAAATTATAACGCCGGAAAAATCAGATTGCAACAATCTCGCATCCGCTGCACCCGCTGACATCCAGTTCTCTTTCTTCTTTTTCCAGATAAATCCTGGTCGTAAATACAGTTTCTCCGCTGTTTACAAAGACCTCCACTATGGAACTGTCGATTATCACAAGCATTTCCCGGACCATGCCCTCTACACGGCCGGTTCTTCTTCCCCGGCCGCCGCCGCACCTGGACAGGTTTCCTGAATTCCCGGAAAAAGACAGCTCGACTCTGTCCCCGTCTGCAAGAATGGTCAGACCGTTCTTTTCATTTCCCAGACGGATTGTCTGTCTATTCCCATTTATTTCTTTGATCTGCAGACGGACTGTCCGATCTGCCCAGTGATACCTTCCGTTTTCTTTTTTCATTTTTGCCCAGGGAAGATCTTCCAGTTCCCGCACCGGCATACGGAAGATTCTGCCGTCGTGAAAGGTAAGCTCTGTGGGAATGGTCAGACAGTGCTGCCAGCCGTTTTTCACAGACAGATTCCGGTGAATTTTCTCTGTATCCGGCATTCCTGCCCAGCCGATCAGTATCCGCCGCTTATCCTCTGTCTCAAAAGTCTGAGGCGCATAGAAGTCAAAACCCATATCCCACTCATGGAACGACTCTTCCGGGCTCTGTCCGTCTTCCAGGAAAGAGTATCCGGACTGATATATGTTCTGATATTTCTCTGCTTCAGAGGGAAGTCCCTGTGGACAGAAAGACAGAATCTTCCTGCCGCCCAGGCGGAAAATATCCGGGCACTCCCACATATAGCCGAAGGGTTTTTCCGGAACATATTCCTGATACAGACTCCATTTTCTTTTATCACCGGATGTATAGAGAAGCATGCCGCCCTTATCGCTTCGGTTTCCCCTGGAATCCCAGTCTCTTCTGCGTGCGCCAAGAACCATAAAATATCTTCCGTTTTCTTTCCATACTTTCGGATCTCTGATGTGCTGCGTCATATCTTCCGGATAGTCTTCCATGCCCAGCAGCTTTGCCTTTTCCGACATATGCTGTCCGTCTTCCGATTCTGTAAGAATCTGCGTACTGATCCGCCCTGCGTCAATATAGTCATAATCTCCCGGCTTTTTTACATTTCCGGTATAAAAAAGATACATTCTGTCATTTTCTATCAGAGCTGAACCGGAATATACCCCGCTTTCGTCCTCCGGAATATCTGTCGTCAGCACGGGCTCTTTATACTCCCAGTGAAGGAGGTCCCGGCTCATACAATGCCCCCAGAAACCGCCGCCGCCATGTACATTTAAAGGAGAATACTGGAAATAAGCATGATAGACACCCCGGAACTGGCAGAGTCCGTTCGGGTCATTGAGCCATCCCACCGGCGGCATAATATGATATCTGGTCCGAAACGGACAGCTCTCAACTGTCCGTTTCATCTTTTTTAATTGTTCCCTTTCTTTCTGAAATCCGTTTTCCATAAACTGTCCTCTTATTTTGTAATAACTGCGATCTTCTCTCCTGCCTTCACTGTTCTTTCCGGCTCCCTGTCAACATGTGTTCCTTCTGCAGGTTCCGTAAAGATCAGACATGCGGAAGTATCATATCCTTCTGCAGCAATTTTTTCTCTGTCAAAATCCAGAATCAGATCTCCTTTTTTCAGACTCTGCCCCTCTGATACATGTACGTCAAAATATTTCCCTTCCAGGTTTACTGTGTCAATTCCTACATGTATCAGCAGCCCGTTTCCTGCTGATGTACGAAGTCCTACAGCGTGTTTTGTGTCCATTACCATCTCTACCGCCGCGTCACAGGGGGCATAGATTCTGCCTTCCGACGGCACAATTGCCACACCATCGCCAAGCACTTTCTGAGCAAAAGTAGGATCTTTGACTTTTTCTATGCCGATAAATTCTCCGGATGTGAAAGCGCTGATCTCCTCCGGCATCTCTCCGCGCCCGTCCGTTTTCTCCGGGCCGGGATCTGCCTGCTGCCCGATCCCGTTTTCCGGCGCTGCCGGTTTCTGTTCCGTCTGCCTTTCTCCTTCCGGAGCTGCAGCCACTTTTTTCCTGTCAAACCCGATTCCAAGCAGAAATGCGAAAAGGAATCCTGCTGCCAGAGCGATTATATGGGCAATAATATAGTTTATATATCCATTGTGAGCCGGATCTGCAAGTGCAATTCCGGGAACCACCGTTGTGCCGAATCCCAGAGCGGCAAGATCAGTAAAATATACCACCGCGCCGCCGATTGCTCCGCCGATACACCCTCCGATAATCGGATAACGGTATCTTAAATTCACACCGAAGAGAGCCGGCTCTGTAATTCCGAAAAGTACGGAGATAAAACTGGGGATACACAGTTCTTTCGCCCTTGCGTTCTTCAGATTCCCTGCCAGATATCCCAGGACTGCGCCGCCCTGTGCAATGATTGCCACAGACATCAGCGGGTTCAGGAAATTCCGTCCCGTATCAACAAGAAGCTGGGATTCGATGGCTCCGAATACATGGTGCAGGCCCGTAATAACAATGAGCTGCTGTACACCGGAAAATGCAGCGTAGCCGATCACACCCAGATGCTGTGTCATCCACACAAGAACCGCTGTAATTCCATTTGCCAGCCCACGTCCCACCGGTCCGATTACCATAAACAGCAGGAAGGAACTTACCAGTGTGGTAAGAAGAGGGGATACAAGCAGACGGATCACTTCCGGCACTTTTTTCTCAAAGAAAATATCCAGTTTGGCAGTTACAATACCAATCAGAAGAGCCACTATAATGCCGCCCTGGAAGCCGATCAGATCCACCGGAAGCCCGAAAATATGAAGCGTCGTTACCTCCACGGTTCCCTGCGCCGCGGCGCTTGCATCCGCCAGACTGTTGGTCAGCATAATACAGCCGATTACAATTCCCATGATGGGCCGGCCGCCGAACCGCTTGACTGTACTGTAAGCCACGCACAGCGGCAGAAATCCGAAAATCGCGCCGGACGAAATATTGATCAGTCTTGACAGACCGTACAAGGTATCATTGTTCTGTACAAAGTCAATATTCCCCAGCACACTGGAAAGTCCGGTCAGAAGCGCCGCCGCCAGAATTCCCGGCATAATTTCAATAAATACATCGGAAAGTGCCTTCACAGCCCGCTGAACAGGGTTCATTCTCTTATTGGCTTTTGTCTTCAGGTCTCCCAGGCTCATACTGTCCATATGTAAAGAGTCCGCCAGCACCTGGCACACATCGTTTACAAGCCCTGCGCCGAAAATGATCTGCAGCTGGTCTCCTGCCACAAATACACCTTTCACAAGATCCACGTCCTCAATGGCATGAATATCTGCCTTATCATTATCTTCAAGCACAAGACGCAGCCGGGTCGCACAGTGTGCAATTCCCAGAATATTGTTTCTGCCTCCCGCCAGGCGGGTAAGCTCTGCTGCTATATTTTCATAGCGTTTTCTTTTTTCAGCATCCATCTTTTGATACCTCCCATATCATTCCATGCTTTTCTGAGTGCCTGCATGCATATTTCTTTTCCACGGTATGAACAAATGCTGTCTCATTTGTTCTTGTAATTATTATTATACTGGAATATACTATATATTATATAGACAAATGTTGTTTAACTATACAGTTTTGTTGGCACTTTGGAGGACAGATGAAAGACTATATATTTTCCAATGATTTTTCGAAAAACCTGGATGCAATGATCTACACCTGCGGTTATGAAACATGCGCTCCCTCACACAGCTACGGGCCGGTTGTGCGCAGCGGCTATCTGATCCACTATATCCTGGGAGGAAAAGGCATTTATAAAACAGACGGACATATCTATCAGCTGTCAGAAGGAGATGCTTTTTTAATCCGTCCGAACACACTGATCTATTATGAGGCGGACAAATATCATCCCTGGACTTATACATGGATCGGATTTCAGGGCATAAAAATAGAGGAGTACCTGAAAAGGACTTCTCTTCTGGAAACACCGTATTTTCATTATGGTAAGGATGACCGGGTACGGCTCTGTCATGAAAAAATGTTTGAGGCTTATAAACTGCCGGAAAACCGGGATCTGATGATGAACAGTATTCTGTACGAATATCTGTATCTCCTTGCCAGCAAGTTTCCCCGGACCTATATTCCGCCGAAAGAAAAGAAAATCAGTTATGTAGAAGAGGCGCTGCGCTATATTGAAAATAATTACGCTCACTCTGTTAATATTCAGGTGATTGCGGATCATCTGAATATCGAACGGACCTATCTGTACCGCCTCTTTAAGGATATCACCGGCAGCTCGCCCCAGGAGTATCTTCTGGATTACCGGATCCGGCGCGCCTGTACACTTCTGAAGGAAACAGCTCTGCCGGTCAGCGATATAGCCCGGTCTGTAGGATATGACGACGCCCTCTATTTTTCCCGGCTGTTCCGGCAGAAAAAGGGCAGCACCCCCACGCAGTACCGGAAAACAAAGTCTGCATAAACACTGCTGCCTTATCCCTGAACTTCCGGGAATTCCGCCTCGATCCAGAACTGGTCCTCACAGATGCCGGCCTCCATTTTGCCTCCCATCCGCACAGCCAGTTCTCTGGCAATGGAAAGCCCCAGTCCGCTGGAAGTTCTGCTTCTGGCGCCGTCCGCCTTATAAAACCGTTCAAAAACCCGTGAAATATCAATTTTTTCCGGATGATCCGTCTGATTGTTGATTTTCAGGCAGAGCATTCCCTCTTTTCGGCAGAGCCGGATTCCGATCCTGTCTTTCCCGTGATCCAGTCCGTTTTTAATCACATTCTGAATCAGCCTTCTCAGGGACTGCTCATTTCCCATGAAATAAAGCCGTTCCTCAGGGATCTGAATCTCCGGCTCAATTCCTGACCTCTGCCACTCATCATAGTAAGAAAACACGGTTTCCTTTAAAATGCTGCTGAAACAGCACAGAGAGATATCGATCTGATAGGAATCATTTTTTAACTTTGCAAAAAGGAACAGCTCTTCCAGCATTTCCTTAAGACTTGATATCCGCTCCTGAATAATCCGGATATAACGGCTCTGTTCCCCGGGTTCCTGAGTGGTCTCCAGCAGCTGGAAATATCCGTCCAGCGAAGTCAGAGGCGTACGGATATCATGGGACAGGCTGGTGTAGATCTCTGAAATCATCTTTTCCTTTTCCTCATATCTGCTTTTCTCGCCGCGCCGCAGGGACAGAAGCTCATTCAGCAAATCCCTGAGTTTCCCGATTCCTCCGGTTTCTATATCTGAAGTAATCAGCATATTGCTGTCATTTTTAATCAGAAACGCAAGCTGGCGGCAGATGTCCTTCACCTGCCGCTGATATTTCAAAAACAGAACCGTCTGGACGAGAAATAATCCTCCCAGTATTCCTGCAATAATTCCCATAATTCTGTCTCCTTTTTCCTGCGGCAGGGCAGAGTTTCAGAGGCTGCCCCGCCGTTTCATACATAAAGCATCTTATTTTCAGCCGTTTATTTTCTTCCGGCTTTTACGGATTTTATCAGACATCTCTCCTTCGGAACACAATACAGGTCAGAGCCGTTGCAGCTGCTCCGAACACAGCCGCCGTAGCCAGGGCAAGCAGATACTCTTTTGATCCCCCGTTCATGGACAGAAGCGCAATCTTGCCTGTCACTGTATGTTCAATTATATGAAAGTCTTCTGCTCCCAGACTGTGAATGACTTTGTCTATCGCACTGTAAAAGATGACCAGTACATTCATTGTCAAACAGATTGCCAGAGTCATACTGATCACATTATATTTGAGGATTACTGCCAGCGCCATGGTGATCAGAACAAGAGCGTAGTGCAGAACAGTCTGCATACCCACATATTTCCAGAACTGCGCCGCGTCGCCCCAGATCAGATAACCGAAACATATCCTCTGGCAGACAGCCTGAAAGATCAGATAAAGAGCCATGGAAAGTACTGTATATACCAGAAGGGCCGCTGCTCTGGATATAATCAGCGACGACCGGTCTCTCACCTGACCGCCGATGTTCTTAATATATCCGCTGCCGATATCGGCCGAGGAATACAGCACTGTAAAAATAAGGAAAAACAAAGCAACAAATTTCGCCTGAAGATTTGCAAATACCTGGTCAAACAGCGTTACTTTTTCTCCCGGCTGCGTGGGAATCGTAACCTGCATTCCCATATTGATCATTTCCGCTTCCTGATTTTCTCCCTCCGCTGCCGCATCGCCTGTGCTTTCATTCTCCTGAGATTCCTCCTGAATATACTGCAGATCTTCCCTGGACATACTGGTTGTAAATAACACAGCCGCTGCCAGTACAATCCAGATCACATACAGGGCCTTTGTATGAAACATCCTGTACAGATCCATTTTTATCATATTAAACATGGCTGGCACCTCCCGTCAGATTCAGAAAATAATTCTCAAGTTCCTCACTGGTAACGGCAATTCCTCTGACAGGAATTCCCGCCCGGGCCAGAGCCATGTTCAGAACATCACTTTCATTCAGGCGCTCAAACACATGAATATGATGTTTATCTGTCACCTGATAATTGGTAAATCCCATACCATCCAGTACAGGAATTGCCGCTTCCGGATGTTCCAGCGTAATTTCGATTCTCTCACTGCAGCGCCTCATCAGTTCGTCCCTGGTCAGCTCCTGCAGGAGGACGCCGTTGTGTATGATGCCGTAATCCGTGGCAATTTTGGAGAGTTCTTCCAGAATGTGGCTGGATATCAGAACGGTCATTTTTCTCTGATCACAGAGGGACTGGATCGTATCTCTGACTTCCGCAATTCCCTGCGGATCCAGTCCGTTAATCGGTTCGTCCAGTACCAGCAGGTCCGGTTCTCCCACAAGCGCCAGGCCAATTCCCAGACGCTGTTTCATTCCCAGGGAAAAATGCTTTGTTTTCTTCTTCCCCACATCCTTTAATCCGACCGTATCAAGAATCTCTTCAATATATCCGGGTTTGCTGATGCCGAACAGTCTGCATTTGATCTTCATATTCTCATAGGCTGTCATATTCCCGTACAGTCCCGGCGCCTCAATCAGACATCCGATTCTGGAACGTACTTCTTTCAGTTCTTTTCCCTGATATCCGAACAGGGTTATCTCGCCCTCTGTCGGTTTTGCCAGTCCGCTGATCATACGGAGACAGGTCGTCTTTCCCGCTCCGTTTCTGCCGATAAAGCCATATATAGCACCCTTTTTGATATGAATGTTCACATGATCTACAGCTTTATGGCGTCCATACTTTTTTGTCAGTCCGCTGGTCTGCAATAAGATCTCACTCATCTTCCGCTCTCCTTTTTCTTTTTATACAGGCGGCCTCTGGAAAATATCTTTCCTGTATCACCGCTGTACTGTTATCATAGAGTACACTCCCTAATCAAACGCAAATAAAAAGTAAAAAAAGAGTAAAGATTACGGATGAAGCCGGTAACCGATTCCCCATACAGTCTCAATATACTCGTCTGAACTCACAGCCTTGATTTTCTTGCGGATGTTGCTGATGTGAACATCCAGGGTTTTCGTTTCTCCGATATACGGTTCTTCCCATGCATATTCAAAAATATCTTCTTTGCTGTATACCTGTTTCGGATGGCGGATCAGAAGTTCCAGGATTGCAAACTCCTGTTTTGTAATCTTAGGAAGAGGGCTTCCCCCAATCATCACCTGCCGTGTTGTCTTATCCAGAACCATATCGCGGTAAGTAAGTCTGTCGGATTCCTGTTCTTTTACCGCATGTCTTAACTGCACCTGTATCCGCGCAAGCACTTCCGGTATCTCAAATGGTTTCGTAATATAATCGTCTGCTCCACCGATGAGCACGCTGATCTTATCGTCCAGCTCGTCTTTCGCTGTCAATACAATCACCGGGATATCACTGTCAGAACGGATAAATGAAAGCAGTTCCTCCCCGGATATCCCTGGCAGCATCAGATCCAGAAGGATCAGAGCAAATCTTTTCTCTTTCATCCCCAGCAGCATCTTCCCCTCTGTTCCGGAATATGCCTGCACCGCATCATAACCGGCTTTGGAAAGAGCAGTATACAGAAGCTGGCTGATGTCTGCATCATCTTCTATAATAAGTATTGTCTTTTTCTCTTCCATGTCTCATTTTCTCCATCTGTTCTGGTCTCATCTCTTATTTCATCATTCGAGAGTATAGCATATTCCGGATTATACACCAAGAAAATGCAGCACCGGAAAACATGTTTTCCAGTACTGCATTTTTATAGGAGATTAAATTTTCTTAGAACTTGCCTGCCTTAGCTGCTTCCTCAATAGAAACTGCGACAGCAACAGTCATACCAACCATCGGGTTGTTTCCTGCACCGATCAGACCCATCATCTCAACGTGAGCCGGTACGGAAGAGGAACCTGCGAACTGTGCATCGGAGTGCATACGTCCCATTGTATCTGTCATACCATAGGAAGCCGGTCCTGCGGCCATGTTGTCCGGGTGAAGTGTACGTCCTGTACCGCCGCCGGATGCAACTGAGAAGTATTTCTTTCCTGCATCTACACACTCTTTCTTGTATGTACCTGCTACCGGATGCTGGAAACGTGTCGGGTTTGTAGAGTTTCCTGTGATAGAAACATCAACGCCCTCTTTCCACATAATCGCAACACCCTCGCGGACATCATTTGCACCATAGCAGTTAACTTTGGAACGGAGTCCGTCAGAGTAAGCTGTACGGGAAACTTCTTTGAGCTCGCCTGTGAAGTAGTCGTACTCTGTCTGTACATATGTAAATCCGTTGATTCTGGAAATGATCTTCGCTGCGTCTTTTCCGAGACCGTTCAGGATAACACGAAGCGGTTTTTTACGAACTTTGTTTGCTTTCTCTGCGATACCGATTGCACCCTCAGCTGCTGCGAATGACTCATGTCCCGCAAGGAAGCAGAAGCAGTCTGTAGACTCTTCAAGGAGCATCTTTCCAAGGTTTCCGTGTCCCAGACCTACTTTACGCTGATCTGCAACGGATCCCGGAATACAGAATGCCTGAAGTCCTTCTCCGATTGCAGCTGCCGCGTCAGCAGCGTTTCTGCAGTCTTTCTTGATTGCGATTGCCGCGCCTGTGATGTAAGCCCAGCATGCATTCTCAAAGCAGATCGGCTGAATGCCTTTGATCTGATTGTAAACATCCAGTCCGGCATCCTTTGTAATCTTCTCTGCCTCTTCCAGAGAAGCGATACCGTAGCTGTTTAAAACTTCATTGATTTTATCAATTCTTCTTTCATATGATTCAAATAAAGCCATTTATATATCCTCCTGATTTATTTACCTTTGTTGAGATTACTTTATAAAATCGTCCCTATCCGCCAGCCGGTATTACTCTTTACGCGGATCGATGATCTTCACAGCATCATCAACACGGCCGTACTGTCCTTTTGCTTTCTCCCAAGCATCGTTCGGTGTATCGCCGTTTTTAACGAAATCTGTGAATTTTCCAAGGTTTACGAACTGATATCCGATGATCTCATCGTTGTCATCAAGAGCAATTCCTGTAACATAACCCTCTGCCATCTCAAGGTAACGAGGACCTTTTGCAAGTGTTCCGTACATTGTACCAACCTGAGAACGAAGTCCTTTTCCAAGGTCTTCCAGGCCTGCACCGATTGCAAGTCCGTCTTCGGAGAATGCACTCTGTGTTCTTCCGTAAACGATCTGAAGGAACAGTTCTCTCATTGCTGTATTAATTGCATCACAGACAAGGTCTGTGTTCAGTGCCTCTAAAATTGTCTTGCCGGGAAGAATCTCAGATGCCATAGCAGCGGAATGTGTCATTCCTGAACATCCAAGTGTCTCTACCAGCGCTTCCTGAATGACGCCATCCTTTACATTCAGTGTCAGTTTACATGCTCCCTGCTGAGGTGCACACCAGCCTACGCCGTGTGTAAAACCGGAGATATCTTTAATCTCTTTTGCTTTTACCCATTTCGCCTCTTCCGGGATCGGAGCTGGTCCGTGATTCGCGCCCTGCGCTACCGGACACATCATTTCTACTTCATGTGAATAAATCATGTTAAAACTCCTTTCAAATATATGATTTTCTTCGCATATGACGCATGTCCATCCGCCACCTGCCGCGGATATTTTCGTCTGCCCCATATATGATTTATTTTCTCATAATTTCCACAATTCGTCAATCTTCCTTTGACAAGATTTTTATCTGACTTATGGAAACATTAACGGCGGCAGTTCCGGATCTTCTCCGGAACATGCCGCCGCGGCCGTTTCTCCCTTATTTTTTATTTACATTCCTCCCCGGGTCAGAACCTGTCTGTTTTTCCAGATATAATCCACAAGAGATATGATCGTAAGAGCCAGCGCGATCCAGACCAGAATCTGGCCCACCAGATCGAACACGCCGCCCAGATCGGCAATCAACACAATAATCATAGCCATCTGGAATACTGTCTTGAATTTTCCCCAGTAGCTTGCCGCAATCACAATTCCGCTGTCAGACGCAACAAGGCGGAAACCGCTGATAATAAACTCGCGGGCAATAATAACAATCACAATCGCCGTGTTCAGTTTTCCGGACGGAATCAGACAGATCATAGCCGAGCAGACAAGCAGTTTATCCGCAAGGGGATCCATAAACTTTCCGAAATTTGTCACAAGGTTATATTTTCTGGCAATTTTTCCATCCAGCATGTCTGTCAGACTTGCAACAACAAAAATTGCCAGAGCAATCCATTTGTTTGCCTCTCCGCCTACATCCGTAAGCATAAAAAACACAAAAAAAGGCACCATAATCACACGTAATACTGTCAGTTTATTCGGCAGGTTCATTCCACAAGTCCTCCTATCAGATCATAATCCAGGGCTCCGGTTACTTCCACTTTCACAAAGTCGCCGGAAACCAGTTCCTCTTCTGTGTTGATAAAGATCAGGCCGTCTACATTCGGGGCATCCCGGTATGTCCGTCCCACATAGGCATTTTCGTCAGCGACCTTTCCTTCTATCATCACAAGCACTTCCCGGCCTTTCATTTCCCCGGCCTTGTCAAATGCCACTTCCTGCTGAAGCTCCATCAGCTCTGCCTGGCGCTCCTCTTTGACCTCCTGGTCGATCTGTCCGGGCATCTCTGCGGCCGGAGTCCCTTCTTCCGGCGAATACGTGAATACACCAAGCCGGTCAAATTCCATCTCATCCACAAAGTCCATCAGTTCTTCATGCTGCTCCCGGGTTTCTCCGGGGAAACCGGTAATCAGCGTCGTCCGCAGACAGATATCCGGAATTTCTTTTCTTAATTTACTGACAATATCGATCAGCTCCTGCTTTGTTGTCCGTCTGCCCATTCTTTTAAGCACCTGGTCATTTGCATGCTGAATCGGAAGATCCAGATAATGACAGACTTTCTTCTCCTCTTTCATTACCTGAATCAGTTCATCTGTAATCTCCTCCGGGTAACAGTACAGGATACGGATCCACTGGATTCCGTTGATCCGGCACAGTTCTTTAACCAGTCTGTGAAGTGACTTTTCGCCGTAAATATCTTTTCCATAAAGCGTCGTCTCCTGTGCAACCAGAATCAGCTCTTTTACTCCCTGATCAGCCAGATCCCGGGCTTCTTTCAGCAGGTGTTCCATGGGAACACTGCGGTAGGACCCCCGGAGTTTCGGTATGATGCAATAGGTACAGTGTTTGTCGCACCCCTCCGCGATCTTCAGGTAAGCAAAGTGTCCGCCGGTAGACACCGCTCTTCTGGTTTCCGGAAGAGGCAGGGCATTAAGATCAGAAAGGATTACTTCTTTCCTGCCTTCCAGTGCCTGATCCACTGCCCGTATAATCTGATCAATGGCTGTTGTTCCAAGAACCTCGTCCACCTCCGGGATTTCATCCAGAATCTCCTGGCGGTAACGCTGGGCAAGACACCCGGCTACGATCAGGGCCTTTGCCTTTCCGTTCTTTTTGTATTCCGCCATATCAAGAATATTCTGAATACTCTCTTCCATGGCGTCGTGGATAAAGCAGCACGTATTAATTACAATAATATCTGCCTCATTTTCGTCATCTGTAATCTCATATCCCCGGGATGTAAGCATGCCAAGCATTACTTCGCTGTCCACAAGATTTTTGTCACACCCCAGAGAAAGGAATAATATTTTCATAATTACCTCCGTCAGGCATAATCCTGTCATTGTGCTTCTTTTACCAGACAGCAGAAATTGACCTGGAAGCGGCTGTAACAGGATTTTTTTCTGTTGTTAAGTCCATATCGCAAAAAAGCAGATACCCCGTGTGCATCTGCCCTGTCTGCCTTTTATTCTTCATCTTCGTTCTCAGCAAGAATTATTAATTTGCCCTGATTCATTTCATCAATTGCAATGGAAAGCGGCTTCTCGCCTTCTTTTGTATCTACAAGAGGAAGTTCTCCTGAAATCAGCTGTCTGGCTCTTTTGGATGTAGCCATTACAATAGAATAACGGCTGTTGACAACCTTGGATTCTCCCTCTTCAACATCTTTGTTTACTACTTTCATCAGGTCTGTATATGACGGATGCAGCATACTTAATTTTCTCCTTTCAGATTTATAAGATCTTCTTTTATTTTTTCCATAAAGTCTGCATTGCGGCTGGTCCTGCGGTGTTCTCCCCGAATGATACTGTGCATTTCTTCCACACAGGCATCCAGATCATCGTTAACAATCAGATAATCATATAATTCCATGCCCTGCGCCTCCTCACAGGCCCTGTCCATGCGGGAGCGGATCACTTCCATAGTCTCTGTGCCTCTTCCGATAAGGCGGGACTGCAGCTCTTCCGCCGACGGCGGAGTCACAAAAAGCAGCAAGGTGTCCGGAAACGCCTTTTTTACCTTCAGAGCTCCCTGAATCTCGATCTCAAGAATCACATCTTTTCCCTGCTTCATTTTCTCTTCCACATATCTGCGGGGCGTACCGTAATAATTTTCAACATATCTAGCATACTCTATAAGCTCATCTTTGGCAATCATTTTTTCAAATTCGTCTTTTGAAATGAAAAAATATTCTCTTCCGTCCTCTTCCCCTTCCCGGGGCGCCCTTGTTGTGGCGGAAATTGAAAGGGCATATATGTCCGGATACCTTTTCAGAAGCTCTTTCATCAGCGTCCCTTTTCCGGAACCGGAAAACCCGGATACAACGATCAAAATCCCTCTGTCACTCATCTTTCTCTTCCTTCTTTAATACTATACATTTTCTTCCTGTCTGCTGTTTTGTTTCTGTGACATCAGACTGGCTTTGAATTTACTCAATATTCTGAATCTGTTCCCGTATTTTCTCAATCTCGGTTTTCAGACTGATGGCATGATTGGATACTTCCAGATCATTTGCCTTTGACAGAATCGTATTTGCCTCACGATTCATCTCCTGTGCGATAAAATCCAGTTTCCGGCCGATCCCTTCCTTCTCTTCCAGTGTGGCGCGCATATGACGGATGTGGCTTTTCAGCCTGACCACTTCTTCATCCGTACAGATTTTGTCGGCAAACAAAATCACCTCAGCGGCGATCCGGCTTTCCTCAATCTGGGTATCAGCAAGCAGCTCTTTTACCTTTTCTTCCAGCTTCTGCCGGTACTCAGCCACAATCTGAGGAGAGCGTTCCTCCACACAGGCTACCTCCTTTTCCAGAAGATCCAGCTTGCCCAGAATATCTTTTTTCAGATTTTCTCCCTCTTTTGTCCGTGTCTCAACGAACTGGGCAAACGCGCCTTCCAGCGCTTCCTTCAGTCCGTTCCACAGTTCTTCTTCATCCTCGGTCTGCTCTTCCATTGTAAATACTTCCGGATAGCGGGACAGAACTGATACCCGGATATCATCCTCCAGGCCGAACTCCTCTGACATCTGACGGAGATGTTTCAGATACTCTGCCGCAATTACACTGTTGTACTTTACAGAAACCTGCGCCTGTGAAGTATCCTCATATGTAATAAATATATCTATCTTGCCCCTGTTGGCATAAGATTTCAGGAGGGTCCGGATCGCAGTTTCAAAAAAGTTCAGTTTCTTCGGCATCCGGATATTTACATCCAGATAACGGTGATTCACACTTTTTAATTCTACCGTAAATTTTTTTGCGTCTTTCTGTATCTCGCATCTTCCAAAGCCTGTCATGCTCTTAATCATGTTATATTCCTCGTTCCGATCTGAATTATTCGCTTTTGTTCATACATACTGCCTCAGAACCGCTGGCGGAGCGCTTATACCAGGGGGTATGTACAAACCGTTCTATTTATTATACCTCCTTGCATCTGAAATGGTCAACAGGTCTTTTTCACTGATTCTACTTGTGATATAATGGTATGAAATCTGAAAATAAGGAATGATATAATTATGGCATTTGATGGAATTGTGGTGGCAAATCTTGTCCACGAACTGCGCGGGCAGTTATTAAATGGAAGGATCGCAAGAATCGCACAGCCGGAGGCAGACGAACTGCTTCTGACTATTAAGACGCCGGAAGGCCAGAAGCGTCTTCTGATTTCCGCGAACGCTTCTCTTCCTCTGATCTATCTGTCCGATACAAATAAACCTTCTCCCATGACTGCTCCGAATTTCTGCATGCTTCTGCGAAAGCATATTGCAAACGGCCGGATCATTGACATCTCCCAGCCAAAACTGGAACGGATCATCCGCTTTACCATTGAGCATCTGGATGACCTGGGAGATCTGTGCCGGAAAGTTCTGATCGTGGAAATCATGGGAAAACACAGTAATATTATCTTCTGCAGTGAAGAAGGGAAAATCATCGACAGCATCAAACATATCCCGGCTCAGGTAAGCTCCGTTCGTGAAGTGCTCCCAGGCAGGGAATACTTTATCCCTGACACAATGCACAAAGCCGACCCTCTTACTGTATCCCGGGAAGATTTCACACACCTGCTGACAGAAAAGCCCCTTCCTCTTTCGAAAGCAATCTATACAAGCTTTACAGGAATCAGCCCTGTCACCGCGGAAGAGATCTGTTATCTGGCGGGAATGGATTCTTCCATTCCTGCGAAAGAATATTCGGAAGATATCCTTTTCCATCTGTTTCACCAGTTCGAAATTTACTTTTCTGCCGTGAAAGAGAAGGAATTTGCACCGGTGATTTATTTTGAGGGACAGGAGCCGAAGGAATTTTCTTCCCTGCCCCTTACCCATTTCCCGGGATATGCGGCGCAGCACTATTCTTCGATATCTGAGGTGCTCCGAACGTTTTATTCCACCCGGAGCCAGCTGGGCCGGATCCGGCAGAAGTCTGCGGATATCCGCCATATTGTCCAGACGGCGCTGGAACGGAACCGGAAAAAATATGACCTCCAGCTCCGCCAGCTTAAAGATACAGAAAACCGGGAGAAATACCGGATTTACGGAGAGCTGATCAATACTTACGGCTACAATGTGGCAGAAGGGGCAAAAGAGCTGGAAGCTCTGAATTACTACACAAACGAAATGATTACCATTCCTCTGGATCCCACAAAAACGCCTCAGGAAAATGCCCAGAGATATTTTGCCAGATACAATAAACAAAAGCGGACTTTTGAGGCACTCTCTGAGCTCTCCCGGGAGACCAGGGATGACATTGCCTACCTGGAATCCGTACAGACTTCCCTTGATATCGCCCTGACGGAAGACGATCTGGCACAGATCAAGGAAGAACTGGCCGCTGCCGGCTACATCCGTCAGAGATCAGGCCGAAAGAAAAGGCAGACCAGAAGCGAACCGCTTCATTATATTTCCAGCGACGGCTTTCATATTTATGTAGGAAAAAATAATCTGCAGAATGAAGAGCTTACCTTCCATTTTGCTTCCGGAAATGACTGGTGGTTCCACGCGAAAAAAGCTCCCGGTTCCCATGTAATTGTAAAATCCGGCGGAGCCGAGCTTCCGGATTCCACATTTGAAGAAGCCGGAAGGCTTGCGGCATACTATTCCAGCCAGCGCGGAAGTGAAAAAGTAGAGATTGATTATGTGGAGAAGAAGCATGTTAAAAAACCAAACGGAGGAAAACCCGGATTTGTAGTATACTACACAAATTACTCCCTGGTTATCGACAGCGACATTTCCCAGATCCGGACTGCTGATTCAGCACAGTAAAAAGACTGCTTCAGAAAACGGCCCGAAATATCATGCAGGACAAAAAACGTGTGCACAGAACAGTTCTGATGCACACGTTTTTATGATGCTTTCTGTTTTTCTGCTGTTTTATCTGGTTCCCAGAAGATAATCCACAAACTGCTGCGCCGTTCTTCCGGACAGTCCGCCGTGGGACAGCTCCCATTTGTTTGCTTCTAAAAGCAGTTCTTCCTCCGGCATATCTATACCGCCTTTTCTTGCCAGAACCCGCACAATCTCCTGAAATTCTTTCTTGTCCGGCGATCCGAAATAGATCGTAACACCGAACCGCGCCACAAGGGAAAGTTTCTCCTGAACGGTGTCGTTGGTGTGAAGTTCCTCGTCCCGGTCCGCTTTATCCCGGAAAGTCTCCCGGATCAGATGTCTCCGGTTTGAGGTGGCGTAGATCAGCACATTTTCCGGCTTCCGCTCCAGACCTCCCTCGATTACGGCTTTCAGATATTTATACTCGATTTCAAACTCTTCAAAAGAAAGATCATCCATATAAATAATAAATTTATAATTCCGGTTCTTAATCTGGGCAATCACGTCATTGAGATCTTTAAACTGATGCTTATACACTTCAATCATACGGAGTCCCTGGTCATAGTACTGATTCAGGATTGCTTTGATGGAAGACGATTTTCCTGTTCCCGCGTCTCCGAAAAGCAGACAGTTATTTGCCCTTCTCCCCATTACAAATGCCTCTGTATTGTCAATCAGTTTTTTCTTTGCAATCTCATACCCTACCAGGTCATCCAGATGAACATGAGCGATGTTTGTAATGGGGACAATCTGTACTCCGGCATTATCCGGATGTTCCACTCGGAAGGCTTTGTGAAGTCCCAGTTTTCCCACGCCGAATTCTTTATAAAACTGTGTAAGCTTATCTTTGAAATCATCTACATCCAAAGCAGACGCAAGAGCCCGGGCAAGATCACAGATCCGGTCCCGGATTCTCCGGTTAAATACTTTGCCTCCGCCTTTTACGTTCTGATAATCCATAAGCAGATTCAGACAGCCGGCGTCCAGACTTTTCTCCATCCCCTGGAAATCATAGTCAAACAGCTCCTTGAATATGTCAAAATCGTGCCTTGCGATCTCGTTAATGCTGCCGTCCACAGGTCCTACAATCTCACAGGACGTACTGTATGCATTCTCATCGCTGGCCAGCAGATAAGTAAGATAAGTATGCCAGAGGTTTCCTTCAAATCCATGGCTGACAGAAAGTTCCAGTAGACGGTTGACACACTCAAAAAGCAGGCTTCTCAAATCTTCCTTATTATAGTAATCATTTTCATAGTTTTCCATAAGAAATGTCATGTCTTTCAGGATGTCCCCGAATTCCATGTTTTTATATAACATCAGTTCATTGGTACGCATTGCTCTTCCTCCGGTTTTCTATTCCAAATTTTTCAGGATGCATTAATAATTTCCAAGGATTTTCAGATTTCTTGTTTCTTCTCTTAATCCCCGGATAGCATTCTTCACAGCTCCGTCCTCCATATTACCCTCAAAGTCTACAAAAAACCGGTATTCCCACTGTTTTCCTTTTATGGGACGGGATTCAATCTTGGTCATATTCAGGTCATTATATATAAAATGCGAAAGAATCCCATACAGAGACCCGCTCTGATGGGGCAGTTCAAACCGAATGCTGATTTTAGAAGCATTTTTTAAATATATTTTCTGGTTCGTTACCACAATAAACCGGGTACAGTTATCCGGATCGTCATTGATTCCTTCCACAAGAACAGACAGGCCGTGTACTTTTGCCGCGTAAGCGCTGCATACTGCCCCCTGTGTAATGTCCTGTTCCTTTAAAACCTTTTTCGCCGCAATGGCTGTATTTACAACACTGATTTTCTGCCAGTCGGAATGGTCTTCCAGAAACCGTGATGTCTGCATCAGCGCCTCTGCCTTGGAATACACTCTCTGTATATCGGAGATCTTCGCTCCCGGAAGTCCGCTTAAAGTATGTACAACCGGCAGGATAGTCTCTGCCACAATATAATTTTCAAATTCATCCAGAAGATCATACATCTCATTTACCGGCCCTGCAGACGAATTTTCTATCGGAAGCACCGCATAATCGGCAGATCCTTCTTCAATTGCTTCCATGGCCTCCCGGAAAGTTCTTACATGGAAATTATTCACATCGCTTCCAAAAAACTGCTGCATGGCCGCCTGGCTGTAGGCTCCCTCTGTTCCCTGAAATACTACTCTCGCATTTTTTTTGTCCAGACTGTCTACCTGGATAAAGGGAAGCCTGCCCAGAGCTCCCGCCGCCACAAGCTGCTGGTACTGAAGCTTCCGGCTCATGGACATAAGCTGCTGATACAGTTCCTGAATTCCCTTGCGGTTAAACTCTCCTTTTACCTTTGATGCCACATCGGCAAGTTTTTCCTTCTCTCTCTGGCGGTCAAATACTTTGCGTCCCGCCTGGATTTTATATTCGCCGACCCGGGCGCAGACCTCCATTCTCTCTTCATAGAGTTCTGCAATTTTATCATCAATCTGGTCCAGCTGTTCTCTTAATTCCTCCAGTGATGCCATTCTTTTTTTCTCCTTTGCACAAACTATTGTATAGTATAGCATAAAATCCGGTGTTCTGATACATACTTTTCTTATGATGAAAAACAAATTTATCTTATGCGGCATTCTGGGCTGGTGCATGGAAATTATATTTACAGGACTTGGATCCCTGAAAAATAAAGAGCATTCTCTGACTGCCCATACTTCTATCTGGATGTTTCCCATCTATGGAATGGCCTGTTTTCTTACTCCCGTATGCCGGATTCTGAAAGGGAAAAATATTTTTGTCCGGGGCACCATATATACCTGCTGTATCTTTGCAGGCGAATACCTGACCGGAAGCCTGCTGAAGCGTCACAATGCATGTCCCTGGGACTACAGTACTTCTCCCTGCAGCGTGCGGGGACTGATCCGGCTGGATTATGCCCCGTACTGGTTCGGCGCAGGTCTGATATTTGAAAAACTGCTTACCTTTCCCCGGAATACCTGCAAAAAATAATCCCGATGCTCTTGTCCCGGCTCTTCGAAAAAATAGTCGGTTGGTGTTGAAAATACCTCCGATTTAGTATATGATTAGATGGAATATAAGGCAGGTCCTTTTTCCGGGACCTGCCTGTCTAAAGAAAAGGGAGGTACGCATATGACTGTTACTGAATGCATTGAAACCCGCAGAAGTATCCGCAGATACAGGCCTGACCCGGTAGATCATTCTCTTCTTGAATCTATTGTTGCACTGGCCTCTTATTCCCCTTCCTGGAAAAACACACAGATCACCCGTTATACTGCAATCGAAGATCCTTCACTTCTTAAGGAAATTGCAGACCGTTATACCCCAGAATACAATGCAAATATTATCCGCCAGACCCCTGTGCTGATGGCCGTCACTTTTATAAAAGGAAGATGCGGCTTTGAGCGGGACGGTTCCTTTACCACGAAAAAGGGGGACCGCTGGCAGATGTTTGATGTGGGAGTATCCTGTCAGACTTTCTGTCTTGCTGCAAAAGACAAAGGACTTGGCACAGTTATTATGGGGGTTTTTGACGAAGACGGGATTTCAGATCTGTTACATATTCCGAAGGAGCAGGAGCTCGGCGCACTGATCGCCATCGGATATCCGGACATTGACCCGGAAGCTCCAAAGAGAAAAAGCGTAGAAGAATTACTTCAGTACAGATAAAAATAAATCAGCGCCAAAGGCGCTTATTCAAGGAGGTTATTTATGAGACATTTGATGAGCCCGCTGGATTTTTCAGTGGAAGAGCTTGAAAAACTTCTGGATCTTGCCCAGGATATTGAGGCAAACCGTGAAAAGTACGCACATGCCTGTGCAGGCAAAAAACTGGCTACTTTGTTTTATGAGCCAAGTACCCGTACCCGCTTAAGCCATGAGGCCGCTATGTTAAACCTGGGCGGCAGCGTTCTCGGTTTCTCCTCCGCAGACTCCAGCTCTGCATCCAAGGGTGAAAGCGTATCTGACACAATTCGTACCGTCTCCTGCTACGCAGATATCTGCGCCATGAGACACCCGAAGGAAGGAGCCCCCATGGTTGCCTGTCAGCACTCCTCTATTCCGGTCATCAATGCCGGAGACGGCGGACATCAGCATCCAACCCAGACACTGACCGACCTTCTTACGATCCGGAGCCTGAAAGGCCGCCTGAACAATATGACCATCGGACTGTGCGGCGATCTGAAATTCGGACGTACCGTACATTCTCTGATTAACGCGCTTGTACGCTATGAAGGCATCCGCTTTGTTCTGATCTCACCGGAAGAGCTGAGACTTCCGGAATATATCCGTCACGATGTACTGGATAAAAACCAGATTCCTTATGAAGAAGTTGTCCGCCTGGAAGACGCGATGCCTTCTCTGGACATCCTCTATATGACAAGAGTTCAGAAAGAACGTTTCTTTAATGAAGAAGATTATGTGCGCATGAAAGATTTCTACATTCTGGACAAGGAAAAGATGAAACTTGCTCCGGAAGATATGTATGTTCTTCATCCGCTTCCCAGAGTAAATGAAATTTCGGTTGAAGTGGACAGCGATCCCCGCGCCGCATATTTCCGCCAGGTACAGTACGGTGTATATGTACGTATGGCGCTGATTCTGACACTGCTGGATATACATGTTGATTAAGGAAGAGAAAAGGAGTAAAAAATGGTAGAAAATACATTAAACGTAGGACGCATCTCTGAAGGCTTTGTGCTGGATCATATTGAAGCCGGAAAGAGCATGGACATCTATAAATACCTTCACCTGGATAAACTGGACTGCTGCGTAGCTATTATTAAAAACGCGCGGAGCAGCAAAATGGGCAAAAAAGATATTATCAAAATCGAATGCCCCATTGACTTTATGGATCTTGATATCCTCGGCTTTATTGATCACAACATCACAGTCAACATCATTGAAAATGAAGAAATCGTAGAAAAAAAGGAACTGAAACTTCCAAAAGAAATCAAAAATGTCATTCGGTGCAGAAATCCAAGATGCATCACATCTATTGAGCAGGAACTGGATCACATCTTCGTCCTGACAGATGAGGAAAATCAGGTGTACCGGTGCAAATACTGTGAAGAGAAATACCGCAGGAGAAGATAGATTCGGATTTGCCGGGGAACTATGAATGGGGAACCAACGAAAACACCCGGATACTGTTTGATTGATAATCGTATTTGGAAATGAGGTTAGAAAAATAAGAACCTGAAAATCAGCGTCAGGATTTTACGGCGGGCTCTGTCTGAGCGTATGCGAGTCAGCCCGGTGTAAATCCTGCTTTTAGCTGATTCTAGGTTCCGTTATTTTTCTTAGTTCATGGAAAGAACGGAATAAGAATTTCCTGTCCCCTCTTCTGAATAAGTCTTATAAAAACTTCTTTTCCGGTTTCTGCTTTTTGCCCGGAAGTACATTTCGACAAAAATGAATTCTATGCTGTTTCTTCGGAATTTTTTCTGATATTCTCAGCAATGCTTAAAATCTTTTTTGCTGTATCCATATCGTTTTTCCCGATCTGCTGCAGGAAGCTCTTAATCCGCTCTTCCTTCGGTGCGTCCTGATCGATCACCACATCCCGGATATCCACCAGTTCGTCCCTGCTTACAGTCCTTATATCCACAGCCTTCATTTCTTCAACCGTCATATGGCACCTCCATCTCTCGATTTTGGAGACAGAGCTAAAATAAAACGGATCATCTCTGCCGGATGCGGTTCTGCCTCTCACATCCCAGACAAAGAAAATCCGATGTTTAAAACCCTTATATGAAAAAAACCTGCCGTCATCTACTTTTTACAGACAACCGCAGGTTTAACATCACCTCTCGATTATTATTGATTTATTGTCTACCGCTATCTTTTTCTTACAGATACTGATGCAGCCATTCTGGCATGTTTGGATCATCTAATGCCCAGGAATCCTCTTCGTGCTCATCTTTTTCCCAGTTATTTTCATCACCATCAAAGGATTTCTGCCGATGGCACTTGTACTTTACAACTCGATCGCCCTCCAAACGATACTCGTTCCAATAATAATTTTGCTTCCCGTAGCCCTTCCATTCATTGGTCGTGTATATTGTCATATTCGTAGCCCTCCTATATTTTCAGAATGTCAATCTTGCCATTGTGGACATCATTATGGTGTTTACGGCAGAGGGCGATGATATTATCCGTCAAAGCCACACCACTAAACTGATGGTCAATTATGTGGTGACCTTCCACCTGGTCTCTCGAACCACATATCTGACAAACATTCCTGTCTCTTTCCCTTCCAGCCTTCTGTGCCTTTGTGTGTGCTGCCGATCTTTTCCTTGCCATATCCATCACCCTCCAATCTGCTTAGTACCTTTTTGTAACAATGCACCTATGCTTGACATAAACCCTGATGCTACTGTTCCCCTTCCCAGAGGGGCGTTCTTTTGTTTGGACTTAAGAATGTCCTTCGTTATCTGAGCAGCCTGATTATCAGTAAGGCCTGATATAATTGCTACAACTGCTTTATCCTTTTTCCCTGCCATAATCAGCACCTCCTAAAATGTTGTAATGGTCACATCACCAGCTTTCGTCTGAGCAATATTATCGCCATATCCTATAGTTACAATGTTCTCCGGATCAACCCTTATTATCTCTCCATCCTTAAAAATTGGAATGATATCAACCTCTCCGCCCTTTCGTTCAACTGCGATAAAATCTGATGTGACATTGATCACACGGTCACCTTTCCTCAAAATATTGATTGTCATAATTATCTACCTCCTTCTCTGATTACGCTGATAGCCACAGTAGAAATAGCTACCGCTGTCACCGCTGCACTTCCTGCATAGCCCACATACCTGGATGTGAAAACATTCTCCAGTACAGTCCATACGTTCTTCTTTTCGATAACCACCTCCTGTTTGTATTCCTGCTCTTCCACTTTTGCCGATGCCTCTTCAAGTATTGCCATTAAAGTTGCAAAATCTATCTTGTACTGTGCTACATCAAAGTCTAACGGATACGCTTCTTTGCATTCGGCTTCTTTGATGAGTCCCTCAATATGTTCCAATTCTTCCTCCCTCCTGCTTGTACTTCTCTTAAATCCATCGATGATGTATGCCAGCTGGCTTACGAAGCAAGTTCTGATTCCGCAATACTTGTTCTGAACCTCAATTCTGTTATCCGTAAATACAACTATACTTTTAATCTGAATATCCTCTATTCCATCATCGGCAAGCACCTTCTTTAAAACTTCTTCCTTAAAGTTCATCTTCTCAGCAATGTTGCAATCCCATCTGAGATATTCACCGGTTCTGTAGTAGTCACCGTTCTCGTCTATGAAGATATTCTTGGCAGTGTTTTTCACTTCAACGATTGTAACTACACCTGGGGTAATAACTATTGCATCTAGTTCTGTATGATGATTACCATCACTGAGTTCCACATTCTTAAGAATGATATTCTTGGAGCGGATGTGCTGAAGAACACTAAACGCCTTTGCTTCACCTCTCTTTCCAGAGATTTCAGCTTTGATCAGGTTACAGAGAGTTTTAGATCCATCTTCGAATCTCTGCAGTTCATCGTCCGCTACATTTCCACAATCCTGATTAAGCTGTTCAAGATGTCTTTCAACATCCCAAATCTTTAGATCAGCTGTAGAAACGTGCTCACCATTGAAGGTAAGTCCCACGATCTCCTGTTGAAGTGCGAACATTTCTGTAAGCAGTTCGTTTTTCTGGTACTTGTCCTTAGAAAAGGATTTCATAGTTTCCACTATTTCGTTCACTCTATTTGTCTTCATGTTCTGTTCCTCCTTTACTGGTAGTTGTTTTCCGTTTCTTTGTAATGTCAGTATAATCCTTAGTTGCATTTTTATCTATATTATTTCCAGTTCTTGCAACCGCAGCAATAATGTTGCAATTATGCCGTGATAAAATCAATTATGCACAACTCTCGCAACTGTTTCGCAACTATGGAGCAACGTCTCAACATTTCTGCAACTATTCAACCCTTTTTGCAACTTTCCAGCAAAAAAGACCAGGCCCGTAATCTCGACCTGGTCAAATAAGTATCTTTTTCTCTTGTATTATAATTGGTTAAATAACCGCATCGTGGTATCCGGACCAACTTTCCCCTCCTGTTTCTTTACATTCTTCCCAACAAATGAGTTTTTTGAGACTCTGACCGTATATAGTATATCATCAAACATTGGCACTGCCTGCTCATTTATCACACAACAGGCCACTTTCATATCCGGATCCAGTATTTCCAGAAGTGTCTTTCCGGTATTTATGACAGAATCTACAAGAATAACATTCTTCGTTTCCGGTCTGACAAACTGCTCATGTTTAGGATCATATGTCTGGAACCTACACCCCATAGCAAAATACATTCCCTCAGCAAAGAAAATTCCACCTCTGAGCATTGCAACAATTGTTGTATCTTCTGGTGAAAGTCCCGTTATCCGTTTGCCCATAGCCATCCCCAACCTAATATGGGCTTTAGCCAATTCAGGTCCTGATATTCCTGAATCGGATTTTGTTATTGCAATTAGCTTATTTATCTCTTCTGTTCTTTTTAATTCATACAATGATTAAACCCTCCGTGTTCCTTCCCTTCAAGGATCTGCTGATAGTTCCGTCCGGCTTTGCCACCAGATATCCTTCATCAGCCTGTTGGAGCATAAAATAGTCATTCATTCCATCTCCATAGGCGATAACGTGCTTCCCTGCTGCCTGAAGATGCTTTGTAATAAAAAACTTTGTCTCAGCTGACATCTGGGTACCATAGAAAAAATCCAATCCCAGGTGTTTTGCAATAAACCTCCATATTCTCTCATGACCAGATGTCAGGATATAGGTATCTTCGGTGATGGCATTTTTCACTGTTCCATTGAAATGGACCGGCATTTCAGTAAGATCAGCAAACGAATACTTCTTGAATTCCTCGTTCTGCTTCCATGCCTGATAACCAGTATAAAAGTTTCCATCATACAAACACGTTTTATATCCGAAAATGGTTCCACTACTGTCCTCGATAGTTAGTGTTTTATCCCCATCCAGAAGCACGATGGTATCAGATTTGCTTTTTTTGATTATATAATCTGCACATTCTCTGGCATAGACTGCGCAACTATACCCTTTTATGATTTCCCAGATAAACTCTATGATGCCGGAAACATCCTCGAAACAGTTATCCGGTGGATTATCAAGAACATAAAAATCCTTGCCGTTATCCTGGCAATATTTCCTCAGTCCGGCAATCTCCGCATTTTGCCATTCAGTAATATTATACTTCAAATACTTCCGATTCTTATCAGAAGTCTCCATGCGTTCTTTTATAATATCCGGTGAGACATAGAGATACAGATATACATCATACATTTTCCCATCATCCTCAGTGAAGACGATTTCATCACCGAAAGCATAATGTCCATCCATGATAAAGGTTTCCTTTGACATCATCCGCTGAGCAAGCGCCTTTCTGCCTTTTTCCCTTCCCGCTTTGTCACGAATATCAAAATCCGGATCATATTCACGAAGAAGCTTGCTGCCGTTTGCGACTTCTATAAAATCTATCTTATTCAGAATATGCGTTTTCCCCGCTGTGGGCATTCCATATAATCCTATTCGCATACAAACTCCTTATAACAGTAGTTTCGGTCAAAATCCAAAGTGATTTTTTCCAATTTTTCAAAAGATATACCACTCGATCCAATCGGCGGAAGATCAATGCAATTCCCGCAGTAATACACCTTGCCGTTTGCGAAAAAATAATTATTAATTCCGGAACCGCACTGTCCTCCATACATAGTGCAGTCATTTCCACCGCGTCTTACCGGAATTTTCTTTTCCGCATTGTCCAGAAAGTCCCTATATTCCTGCAGAGATATCCCGTATCTGCCTATCATCCGGGAAAAAGTAACCCTGGTACCAAGGGGTTTAAAGAAAGCTATTACTCCATCGGCATTTTCTAAGCTATCCCTTCCGACAGTGGCGTTGAATGTTGGGTAATGACCTGTAACCTGTTTGTAATACTCCACAGTCTCCATTGCTCTATCAAAGGAATCGCAGCGATTCAAATTATGCAGCTCCCTATAGCCATCTATGGAGAAGCCAACATTTATTTTGTGATCCTCCAAAAATTTCCAGTCACTCTCTGCGAGATTTACCATTCCGTTTGTTATGGTATAAGCACTAATATTGGGAGAGTCTTCAAGATAGGAAATATAGGCCTTAAGCAAAGGCCAGTCCAAAAAGCACTCTCCATTTCCAACAAATCCTATTTTGAACTTATCGCCAGCATATTTTTTGACATTGTCAAGAATTTCAAATACATCCATGTCTGCAGCTTCAATCTTACCCTTCTCATGAAAATGACAATATCGGCAGGAAAGATTACATCGATTATTTATTGATATACATATTCGGTCTATCATGATTTTTTCCGCTGACCTCCCCATTTTTGCTTTTTCTTAAAATTGGCATTCTTTCTTCGACCAGTTTCAAGAAACTCATTGTAGCGATCTTCTGCGGTATATCCATCACGATCAACAATCTTCTGATCCGCCCCCGCTTTAATGATAATATCTCTGCATTCAAGCCATCCCCAGTAGCACGCCTTTATCAGTGCGGTAAAACCATTGCTATCCTGCTGATTTAAGCTTGTCCGTTCATCTGAACAAAGTTCTTTTACATACTGAATCTTATTATCCCAGGCGGCAATCATAAGAGGCATGTTCCCATCGTTCTTAATCGTCTTTTCATTCTTTCTTTTCTGCATGAATTTACTTGTGTCATAAGGATCTCTGCTCCCTACATTGGGATTAGCTTTGCACTCATGTAGTAAAAACATAAACATATCAAAATCATTAATTTGAATTGAATGAGAAAGGGGTGGAAAGTAGTGTTGTTTGCTATCTCTCCGATTTACATCTGCACCATGTTCAATTAACCACCTTATCTTTTCTTTTCTCTGATTAAATGGTTTTTGTTTATTTCTTACCACAGAAATGATAAGCGTGTCCCCATTTTCAAGATAAGCGTTGATATCTTTTGAATTCGGAATAGTTATTCCCAAAACAGTCTCAATATCATCATATGAATTAGCATAATATTTATCGATTTTTTTTATACTGCCAAAATCCATTAAATCCTGTTTTGTAGCATAATAATTTTCCAAATATAGCGCCTTAACAGTTTCATCACCACTTAGCCTTGCTGCAAATCCAGCGTCATTCGTGATAACATCCACCTGACAATTAAATTCCTCTGCCGCTTTCCTTGCCACAGCCACTATTTTACTGTCGTTGTTTCCATCATCTTCTTTTCCTTCATAATCCATCGTGATAACATTAGGATTATCGCCGATGCTCTTCAAAATCTGCCATGCCTTAGCAGCAAGGTTATTTATATTTCTGTCCTTTATATTATCCAGCTCATCGATAACAATCTGAGGGACAACAACCATGCTATATTCCTTACTCAATTCATCGATGAGCTGAACATTTTTAATTAATTTGGAGGTGCCTGTTTTAAGTAATGCGGATGTGTCTGTGACAACAACCTTTTCCCCACGCAGGAAAAGCTTCTTCTGTTCCTTCGTCAACTCCAAAGCTGTACAGTACATCTCAGCGTAGCTCAGTACATTTTTATAGCTTGTTGGATCTCCAATCTTTTCCACTCTGGAAAGAGTTGACTTATTACAGTGAAGAAGCTCTGCCATCTCAGACTGAGATTTATGGTTCTTCTCGCGCAACTCTATCATTCTTTTTCGCAAAAAATCCTTCTGTACCTGTTCGCTCATGATGAAACCTCCTATGCTTTCTGGTTCTGATATCTACTTCGGATCTGCAGTCAGCATAACACTAAGTTGTGTTTTCATCAATATATAAGGTGCTTGAGTTTCCGCAGAATTATCCCCCTCAGACATATCTGCCGCCTTTTGTTATTCACAACTTTCAAAAAATGGCCAAAATATAAGGAATCCTGTTCCTTTTTGATGTAAAATTAAGCTGCAAAACAAAAACCTTACTAAACAAAAAGAAAGGGGATTCCTTATGGCTAATTCTACATCAATTACTTACCGTTTGAAAAGAAAAATTTTGACTTTTACAAATAAAATCTCCCGCAGACTTTCGAAACCGGACCGGAAGTTTACAGCAGATATGGTTTATGGCATTCTGGCATCCAGAAGCTGCCTGCTCACTGATATTTCCGACCAGCTTCATGAAACGGCACATAAAGCGAATACTGTAAAACGGCTTTCCAATCATCTTTCGGCAGGAACGCCGGCTTCCGCGGCCGCTTCTTATCTCCACACCGTAAAGAGACTCGTTCCCTCTGAACCAGTGGTCCTCATTGATGAAAGTGATATCGTAAAACCAGATGGAAAACAGTTTGAAGCTCTTGGTATCGTTCGCGATGGTTCTGAAAGCACACAGACGAAAAGTGTTTATAAAAAAGGATACCATGTAACAGAGGCCTGTGTCCTGACTGCCAATAAACATCCTGTCAGTGTTTTTTCCATGATCCATTCTTCTGCTGAGAAGGACTATAAATCTGTAAACACCATCACTTTTGATGCGATCAAACAGGCATCTGCTCTTTTCGGAAAGGCCACCTTTGTTATGGACCGCGGTTATGATGACAATAAGATATTTCTCATCCTCGACCAGCTGAAGCAGGATTACGTGATCCGCCTGAAATCCAACCGGAAACTTCTTTATCACAACAAATGGACAAAGGCAACGGAACTGCGGAATCGGAGGAAGGGAAAAGTAAAAGCGGATGTTTTCTATAAGGGAAAAGAGCATACCGCCTATCTTTCCCACGTAAAAGTTCAGATCACTGCCTCTCGGAAAAATATTTATCTGGTCCTGGTCTATGGGATCACGGAACATCCCATGATGCTGGCTACAAACAAAGAGATCCGTTCAAAGGATGATGTGATCCGTATTGCCAGAACCTACTTTTCCAGATGGCGGATCGAGGAATATTTTCGTTGTAAAAAGCAGACCTATCAGTTTGAAAACTTCCGTGTAAGAAAACTGGAAGCCATTAATGCGCTTAACTTTTATATTACTTTAGCTATGGCATTTTTAGCTCAGGAAGAATTAAGTCCTGAGACAAACGCCCTGAAAGTTTCAATCATACAGGAAGCAGATCCAATCAAGGATAAAGTCAGTTTCTGCTATTATCGGCTGGCAAAAGGCATCTTCGGCATACTGTCATATGCCAAAGAGGGCATCCGGCTCTGGTACCGGACAAAGCGCCCGGCATACCGTCAACTCTGCCTTAAGCTGACCGTTTGAATAGACATCGTGCCCTGTGGGTATAAAAGAATATGTCTCCCCAAGCCCGGTCCCGGCGGGGCTTATAAAAGTGCCTCTATTCTCGGTACTGCCATTCGAGAGCTCTCAAAAAAAACGGCAGATTGGTACTTGGAGAGGACATATCTATCTTTTCAATGCAGTTTGCGGAAACTCAAGAGAGCCAAAATAAAATCCGGGCAGGAAACCCGGATTTCATTCTTTTTTCTGTTCCGGACTCTTTCTGCAGTCCGATTAACAGCACTTGAAAGTAGCACACTCTGTAGCGCTGCTTGTTCTGGCGTCTCCGCCTTCCACACTGATCTTTCCAGCCTGGCATTTACAGCTTTCGTTATACATGCACTCTGTAGCCTTGCAGTCTACACAGGCACAGTCAGAAGCCATCTCAAGTGAATTGGCATAGCTTCCTTCCTTTCTTTCCTGAAAACTGTCACAGCTTGTTTCTCCGGCACTTTTTGCTGTTTCCCCGCCAACCTGAATTCGATCAAGACTGCAGAGAAAATCATTGTTGTGTACACAGGTCTGTACCGTACATTTTAATTCCGGCATAATATTACCTCCTCTTTTTCAAAATTCAGCTTTATTATGCCCGGTTTTCCGAAAAGATATTCTTTTTTATTGTATCAGTACGGTCTCTCTGTCCGGGTGTTCTCCTGACCAGCCTGCCTGGGGCATGGTTGCCAGACGGTAGATATCCTCTTTTTCCATTTCAAATGAATAAAGGTCCAGATTCTCCTTCATGCGCTCTGCAGTCGATGCTTTAGGAATCGGCATAACCCCGCGTTCCACAGCATATTTCAGACAGATCCTGGCCGGGGATACCCCGTATTTTTCAGCCAGGGATGTCACAAGAGGTTCTTCCATTACACGCCTTCGTCCGATAGGACTCCACGCCTGTACAAGTATTCCATGTTCTTTACAGTAATTAACCGCTGCCTCCTGGCTGTATCCAGGATGGAACTCCAGCTGATCTGACACTGGCTTTATCCTGCAGTTTGCCAGAAGATTTTCAATATGATGCGGCAGAAAATTGCTCAGTCCGATGGCCCGTACCTTTCCTGCTTCATAAAGTTCTTCCAGCGCCTGCCACGTCTCTATATCCAGACGTTTCCAGTCCTCATATCCCGGCTCTGGAAGCGGCCAGTGAATCAGATAAAGATCCAGATAATCTGTTTTCAGCCGTTCCAGGCTCCTCTCAAAGGCATCTTTTGCATTCTGATACCCCATCTCTGTTTTCCAGAGTTTGGAAGTAATAAAAAATTCCTCCCGGGGGATCCCGCTTTTCTCAATTGCTTCCGCCAGATACCCTTCCGTCTCATAAAACGAGGCAGTATCAAAGCAGCGGTATCCCGCCTCTATCGCAGTGGATATTACCTCTGCGCTTTTTCCGTCAGCTGCTTTATATGTACCAAATCCTGCAGCCGGAATCTTTACTCCATTGGAAAGTGTGTAAAATGTCTGTTTTTCCATAGTATCTCCTTTTCATCTTTTCCCGCGGCGTCTGTGAGAGATAAAAAAATGCAGCAGCGCAAAAAACTCTCTCACAAGATAATTCAACTGATAAACCGGATTGGATGAAGCCGGCACCGTGCAGATATGCTCATACCCTTCTTCCTTTGCAATCAGAGAAGCACGGTATATGTGAAAACCATTTGTTACGATTCCTATTTTTTCTCTTTTCACATCTGCAAAGGCTCTGCTGAACCGAAAATTCTCCCGAGTTGATGTGGATTTGTCCTCTCTGAAAATCCGGCTTTTCTCAACGCCCTTTTTCAGCAAATACTCCGCCATTGCGTCTGCTTCCGTAATCTCTTCGCCCGGGCCCTGTCCCCCTGATACGATTACCCTTGTCTCCGAAAAAGCCTGAAGATATCCCACCGCTCTGTCCAGTCTTCGTTTCAGAGAATCGCTTATCTTCCTTCCCCTGACCTGAGCTCCCAGTACAATAATGCAGTCAGCTTTTTCTTTTCCACCGGAAGTCATTGCCCACAGAATCCGTATTTCCACGCAGAAAAACAGAATCCATGCTGCGGCTGAGGCAGCCGCAGCCGCTTTCCCCGCCACAGAAAAAGGCGGCACACATCCGAGTACCAGATGTACGCCGCCTGCCGCCAGCCAGAATCCCGCGAAAGTGGACGTAAATTTGCGGGAATAAACGGCGAGAATAAAATAATATAATACACAAAAAGCTGCAACAGCAAAGAAAACAACTCTCATTTAAGCATTTCTTCCGCAGCACTTTTTGTATTTCTTCCCGCTTCCGCAGGGACATGGATCATTTCTTCCGATCTTTTTCCCTTTGCGGACAGTGCCGGACTCCTTCTGTTCACGATACAGTCTTCTTCTTGTCTCCTCGTCAAAGATGCGCTCCCACTGGGGCAGCTCATACAGCCAGTCCGCCTTCGCGTCAACCATGTTCTTATAAAGCTTTTCCTTATCAAAGCCCAGGCTTACTTCTGTATCTTCTGTCATCGTTTCTATCGGATTCGGCGTTTTCAGACTGTCATTGATACCGTCAAGGAATCCTGTCATAGTCATAATATCCTGGCCATATTTTTCCGCCAGTTCTCTGACTGTTCCCTTTACCTCAGTATCCGGGTCTTCCAGAAGCTGCTCATAGATGTTCTTCTCAATATTAAAATACACAGACCAGAACTTTTCCAGCTGCTCTCGTGACTTCTTTTCATCATAGGCTATGGCATGCCACTGATCCAGTAAACTCTTTTCGCTCATTGTATATTGCTCCTTTATTTTAATTTGTCCATATCAGGCAGAAAGTATTGCTCTGCCCGCCTGTTCATTATATACTAATTTGTGTTTGCCGTAAACCTTTAATTCAGGTATACTATAGCTGTAAAAGCCGGGTGTTTTTTCGAAAACACGGCTGTATGCCGGTTTCGTTTTCCCGAGTTCCGGCTATTCAGAAACAAAAGAAAGGATTTATCATGCAAAAGCTGAAACGTATATTTGCTCTTATCGGAGCAGTTCTTCTTGTAGTGTTATATGTCTGTACTCTCATCTTTGCCCTGATCGGCGCTCCCTGGGCAGATATGATGCTGAAAGCATCCATAGGCGCAACCATACTGATCCCCGTACTTCTGTACGGTATGCTCCTCATGGCACGGGTTCTGAAAAAAGATGACGACCAGGCGGACGATTCATCAGACATACAATAAATCCGCAAGGTGCAGGACGGCCTCCTCAATAGGCTGTCCTTCTTTTTTTGTATGTTCCGTTGGATTTATCGCCTGTCTTTTTTTCAGGTATTCTTCCATCGAAATAATGTCCCTGGTTTTCCCTTTGCTGTCATGACGCATAAAAATACCTCCTTTTTATCAAATCTCAGCTTTATATTATATTTTCGATGTTTATAGAATATTCCTGAAATGTGTCTTTCTGATGGCATATTTCTAAATTTTATCTTATGAAATCATAAAAAAAGCCTCTGCATACTTCCATCTCAGGAAATACGCAGAGACATTATTCTTTACAGATATTCTGTTCTACCGGCTGCGGAAGATAATATCATCCCTTCCCGGACCATTGCTGATCATTGTAATCGGATATCCGATCTCTTTTTCAATAAATTCAATATAATTACGACAGTTTTCAGGCAGCTCCTCATACTTCTTTATGCCGCGGATATCACATTTCCATCCCGGAAGGGTCTTGAACACCGGTTTTGCTTTCTCAAGAAGATGCGTAACCGGGAAATCCGTAGTTACCTTTCCGTCAATTTCATACCCGATACATACCGGGATCTCATCCAGGTAGCCAAGTACGTCCAGAACCGTAAACGCAACATCTGTTGTTCCCTGCATTCTGCAGCCGTACTTAGAAGCGACACAGTCGAACCAGCCCATACGTCTGGGACGTCCTGTTGTAGCGCCGAATTCTCCGCCGTCTCCGCCGCGTTTTCTCAGTTCATCCGCCTCAGCGCCAAAAATTTCACTGACGAAAGCGCCTGCTCCCACAGCACTGGAATATGCCTTGCAGACTGTTATGATCTGTCTGATCTCATAAGGAGGAATACCGGCTCCAATTGCGCCGTAAGCAGCCAGTGTGGAGGAAGAAGTAACCATCGGATAAATTCCGTGATCCGGATCCTTCAGTGATCCCAGCTGTCCCTCCAAAAGGATATTTTTCCCTTCTTTCAGCGCATTGTGAAGATACAGAGATACGTCACATACATACGGAGCAATCATCTCCCTGTAACCCGTAAGTTCTTTATATAAATCATCCGGATTAATCAGCGGTTTATGATACAGATGCTCAAGCAGCACATTTTTCTGTTCTGCAATGCGTACAGATTTTTCTCTGAGCAGGTCATCATCAAACAGCTCACTTACCTGAAAGCCGATCTTTGCATATTTATCAGAATAAAACGGAGCGATACCGGACTTTGTAGAACCGAAAGATTTTTTTCCAAGCCTTTCCTCTTCATAAGCGTCAAAATTCTTGTGATAGGACATTACAATCTGAGCTCTGTCTGATACAAGAATCTTCGGCTTTGGAACTCCCCGGTCAACAATAGACTGGATCTCTTTGAAAAGAACCGGAATATCCAGAGCAACACCGTTGCCGATTATGCTGGTCGTATGATCATAAAACACTCCGGACGGCAGTGTATGCAGCGCAAATTTGCCATAGTTATTTACGATTGTATGGCCCGCATTTGCTCCGCCCTGGAACCGGACGATGATATCCGCCTCTTTTCCAAGCATATCTGTGATTTTGCCTTTCCCCTCATCGCCCCAATTTGCACCAACTACTGCTTTTACCATTTCAAACCCTCCTGCGTACTGCAATTATGAATATTACAGGCCGGTTTCCTCTCCGGCCGCCGTAAGAATTATACTATAATTTTCCCTTTCTGTAAAATGTTATTTCTTTTTTATTGTATTTAAAATGAAAAAGTATTACAATAAAAAACAGATTCGGGATGTCCTCTTTTAGTACCAGAGAGGGTCATCATCTTACAGAAAGGAGACGTTAATATTGAAGAAATTTTTAAAATGGTTCAGTATCCTTGCCGCAGCCGGTACAGCGATTGGCCTTGTGATCGCGTATTTCTGCAAAAGCAGCGCCGATTCAGGCGACGGGGACGGCTCTGAATTTACTGAAGATGAAGATTTTGATCTGGACGCGGATCTGAAGCCTGCTTCTGACCGTGAATATGTATCTCTTAACAAAAACGGCGAAGACGAATCTGAAAATGCCGAATAAGAACAGCAAAAGGAGTGCTCATGCACTCCTTTTTTATGTCCAGGCTTCTGCCAGAAGAGCTGCCGCCCTGTGGATATTCTCTTCTTTCATGTTCGCATACCCCAGAAGGATAACAGCATCTCTCTGCTGTTTCTTATCTCCGCGCTCCCCCACATAATACCCGGACAGTCCGTAGACTTTCACATTTTTTTCCGCAGCGGCGGCAATCAGCTCCTCCTCCGTTTGCCCATTATGAAAATGAAGAAGAAGATGAACTCCCGCATTTTCCCCGGAGACAGTAAAGTCCGCCTGTATTTCTTTCAGGCAGGAAAGAAGTACATCGTGCCGATTCTTATAAAGGGCGCGGGTCTTATTAAGGTGTCTCTCGAAATAGCCCTCCTCAATAAACTTCTGAAGAATAAGCTGATCCACTTTTGAAACCGTGGAACTGATAAAACCGCATCTTTTCTCATATCTGTGCAGCAGCGGTTCCGGCAGCACCATATAACTCATACGGATCGAGGGAGCAATGGATTTGGAGAACGTTCCCACATAAATCACTTTCCCACAGGCATCGTATCCCTGCAGCGCCGGAATCGGTTTTCCTTTATAACGAAATTCACTGTCATAGTCATCCTCTATGATATAGCGGTTCTTTTCTTCATTTGCCCACTTCAGCAGCTCCATGCGCCGCCCCAGCGGCATAACAACACCAAGCGGATACTGATGGGACGGCATAACAAACGCAATGTCGGCTCCTGTTTTTTCCAGTTCATCCACACGCATTCCTTTTTCGTCCAGATCAACCGTACGCACTTCATAGGCCAGATTCTCAAAAAGCCTGTAAGCCTGTCTGTATGTTGGATTTTCAAGAGCAACCCTGTGCCCTTGCCCCATAACCGCTGCAAGCAGCATAAGGAGGTAGTCACTTCCCGCTCCCACAATGATCTGCTCAGGAGTACAGTTAACTCCTCTGGCCTGATGCAGATAACTGCAGATCGCGTTCCGAAGTCCATACTCTCCCCTGGGATCACCAAGGCGGAATAACTCCGCCCTATCATCAATCAGACACTCTCTGGAAAGCCGGCGCCAGATATTATATGGAAAACTTTTCAGATCTACTCCATTCGGAGTAAAATCATAATCGTATTTCTTATGATCAAAATTTTTCTTTTCCGACTTTACCGGATCCAGCTCCGTCAACTGATACAGCCCGTCCAGCCGGGCTGCATAATATCCCCGACAGGCACGCGCCTCAATATAGCCCTCGGACAAAAGCTGTTCGTAAGCCATTTCCACCGTGCTTCTGCTCACTTCCAGATGTCTGCAGAGAGCGCGGGTAGAAGGCAGTTTCTCGCCGCTTGCAATACGTCCTTCCTGAATTTCCCTCTTTATATAGCGATAAATCTGCTCATACAGAGGCATCTTTGATTTTGACTGCAAATGAATAGTCAGTTCATACATATTTTTGCTTTATTTCGGCAGTCGGAAAGAGCTTTTCAGTGATACGATCCGATTAAATACAAGATGATCCGGTCTGGAGTCCTTTGCGTCAATGCAGTAATACCCGTTGCGCACAAACTGATAGCTGTCATATGCCTCAGCCCCTTCAAAACTGGGTTCTACATATGCGTCTTTTATTACCTTGAGCGAATCCGGATTCAGGTTCAGAGATCCGTCTTCTTTGTTGTAAACTCCCTTTTCCTCATCGATCAGATTCTCATACAGACGTACCTCCGCCTTCTGAGCAAAAGGAGCAGGAACCCAGTGTATGGTTCCTTTTACTTTTCTGCCTGTAAATCCGCTTCCTGCTTTTGTCTCCGGATCATAGGTACAGTGTACTTCCGTAACTCTTCCTTCCTCATCTTTAACAAAACTTACACATTTTACAAAATATGCATGCATCAGACGGACTTCATTGCCCGGGAACAGCCGGAAGTATTTTTTCGGCGGTTCCTCCATAAAATCCTCTCTCTCAATGTAGAGCTCTCTGCAGAACGGAACTTTCCGGGTACCCAGCTCTTCATTTTCCAGATTGTTTGCTACATCCAGATACTCTGTCCGGCCTTCCGGATAATTGTCAATTACAAGTTTAATCGGATCAAGAACAGCCATCATTCTCGACTTTTTCATTTTCAGGTCTTCCCTGATACAGTACTCAAGCATGGCATAATCAACAGAGCTCTGTGCTTTTGAGACCCCGCACAGGTCAATAAACATTTTTATGGATTCAGGAGTGAATCCCCGTCTTCTGAGTGCCGCGATAGACACTAGTCTGGGATCATCCCATCCATCTACAATGCCGTCTTCCACAAGTTTTTTAATATATCTTTTTCCTGTTACCACATTAGTCAGATAAAGCTTTGCAAATTCAATCTGTCTTGGCGGCTGCTCAAATTCACATTCACGTACAACCCAGTCATAAAGAGGCCGGTGATCCTCAAATTCAAGTGTACAGATTGAATGTGTGATTCCTTCTATCGCATCCTCGATCGGATGAGCAAAATCGTACATAGGATAAATGCACCACTTATCTCCTGTATTGTGATGGGACATATGAGCCACACGGTATATGACCGGATCTCTCATATTTATGTTCGGAGACGTCATATCGATTTTCGCCCGGAGTACTTTTTCCCCGTCCTTATATTTTCCTTCTTTCATCTCTTCAAACAGAGCAAGGTTCTCCTCTACTGTACGGTTCCGGTACGGACTTTCTTTGCCCGGTTCCTTCAGAGTACCACGATATTCTCTCATCTCTTCCGCAGACAGATCACAGACAAAAGCCTTTCCTTTTTTGATCAGTTTCACCGCGCACTCATACATCTGGTCAAAATAATCAGATGCAAAATACAGATGATCACCCCAGTCCGCGCCAAGCCACTGAATGTCTTCTTTGATAGAATCTACAAACTCCATCTTCTCTTTCGTCGGATTGGTATCGTCGAAACGCATATGAAAAGTTCCGCCATACTCCTGGGCAAGCCCGTAATTCAGAAGAATAGACTTTGCGTGTCCGATATGCAGATATCCGTTAGGCTCAGGCGGAAAACGGGTGCACACATGATCGTATACACCTTCCGCCAGATCCTTATCTATTTCCTGTTCTATAAAATTCTTTGAAACAGTTTCGTTTTCCATTGTTTCCTCCTCTGTCACTCATTTCATTCATTCAGGTTATATTACCATAAAATCTATAGCTCCACAAGAGTCCGGTTCGCCTTTCAAACCGCTGACGCTATGTTTTCAAGCTCATATTCTTCCCAATATATTCCTCATTAATCCTCTGTGTCCCCGGCAGAAATACGTTCTTTCAGAAGAAGAAAAGCCTGCACAATAATAGCCGCGTGATCCACGGCGATTCCGCCGCCCTCACTTACAGAATATTTTTTCTCACGAATCAGTCCTTTCCTCTCTGTCCTTTTCACAACAGCACTAAGGGAAATCTCTTTCTCCCTGTTCTCCGCTTTCAGAGCATAGATGACCTCTCTGTATTCCCCTGTTTCCCTGCGGGATGTCTCATCCACATGAATTACGCACCAGGCCGCGTCAGCCGCATCATCACCGGCCTGCACCTTCACCCGGCTTTCCTCTGTCAGCGCCATGTAGGCAGTTGTAATTACCCTGGCCCTAGGGTCTCTGTTCCAGTCTCCGTAGCACGCGAACTGTTCCACAGCCAGGCCCTGCACTCCTGTTTCTTCCTCCAGTTCCCGGCGGGCTGTCTCCTCCAGATTTTCTTCCAGGTTAATAAAGCCTCCGGGGAGCGCCCAGAAACCGATACTTGGATGGTTTTTCCTTTTTATGAGAAGAACTTTAAATGCAGTGTCCTTCGACACGGGTTGACCGCTGTGTGAAAAGACAACAGCGTCTGTCGTGCAGCAGGGAGTACGGTATTTGTAAGGATCATATTCTTCCAGAAACTGCTCCAGTGTTTTTCCATCGGAATTTTTCTCTCCCGTTCCGTAAAATGGTGTCAGATCTTTCAGAAACGACGGCATAATCTTAATCTCCCTTCTTTAAAAGCGGATATCGGAACCTTTTGCCGGTCCGGCAGAACATCCGGCTGAAATAAACATTTGGAAATCAGCCGCTTTACTTCTGCACAAAATATTTCCCGACATTTGAAAGCAGTCTGGCAAAGCACAGACACAGCCTGGGATCCGCATCCGGATTATTTGCTCTTATATCATAGTCCTGTACGCCGATAAACATTGTGTGCGAGGCTTTCCAGTCCCGTTCCAGGACCGGAACAATATCTTCCATATCATCACAGCCGATACAGATAAAGATTTCAATATTATTTTTCATTGTATCAAAATATCTGTAGAAATCCGGAAGCTCTCCCTGCTCCATAACTGTGATAAAGTCCATCAGCTTTTCCAGTGCGTCTCTTAAGTTTACCAGTTCTTCTCTTTGTATTTTCATAGCCCCAACCTCGGATGATACCGCCGGGAAAACACCTTTATATTCCTACAGTATAGCACAGCCATAATCCGGCCGCGCCGGGATAAAAGCCTCAATTTATTGCATTTTTCTATTGACAACAGACTAATTTGTAGTGTATATTATGTGTTGCGTGTGAAATGCAACGCATAAGCTGTCTTGGCGCAGTCGGTAGCGCGTCGCCTTGGTAAGGCGGAGGTCGGGGGTTCAAGTCCCCTAGACAGCTTTATTTTTTTACATTTTTTCAGAATCAAGCAGAATGGTAAAGGGGCCGTCATTGATCAGGCTGACTTTCATATCTGCTCCGAAGATCCCTGTCTGTACCTCCGGTACAGATTTTTTGCATTCAGCGATAATATATTCATAGAGCTGTTCTGCAAGTTCCGGTGAGCCTGCTTCAATAAAACTGGGTCTGTTGCCTTTTTTGCAGTTTGCATAAAGGGTAAACTGGGAAACCAGAAGAAGACTTCCTTCCACATCTCCAAGAGAGAGATTGGTCTTTCCGTTCTCATCCTCAAAAATCCGCAGGCCGTTCATTTTCCGTATCATTTTATCAGCTACAGCTTCTGTATCCGTATCGCATACGCCAATCAGTACAAGAAATCCTTTTCCGATGTTTCCCACACATTGCCCGTCTACATGTACTGCCGCCTCCGTCACTCTCTGTATTACAAACTTCATCTTCTGCCTCCTGTTCTCTCCGACCGGCGCTTATGTGCCATTTTACGGCGCCGGTCAATTTTCTTTTTAGCCGGTCAGCCGGTTTTATCAAGCATTTTTCCCGCCTTCGTCCGAATCCTCTGCAGTGCATTATCTATGGATTTCGGGCTTTTTTCCAGAATTTCCGCAATGGTTCTGTAGTCTGTTCCCACAAGATGCAGATAAAGCACATGGTTTTCAAGCGGGCTTAACTGTTCTTTCAGTTGCTCCACAAACGCTTCCGTATATTCTCTGCTGAAATACAATGTTTCCGGATCATTTTCCCGGACCGGCTCAATCATATCGATCAAAGGCATCTTCTTATCGTTTCCTTCGGCATCTCCCGACTCATATAGAGACACATAAGAATTCAGCGGCAAATGTTTTTTCCTTTTAGACGCCTCTATGGCACTGTACATCTGGCGCGATACGCACAGCTCGGCAAAACTCTGAAATGACGCCCCCTGTTCCGGATTGTAATCGCGAACTGCTTTGATAAGTCCAATCATTCCTTCCTGAATCAGGTCCTCATTTTCTCCTCCCAGAAGATACATGGCTCTGGCTTTTTTTCTGACCATGGATTTATATTTCACCATAACAAAATCCATCACGCCCTGATCTCCCCCGCGGAGTTCACCGATAAGCTGCTCATCCGTCATTCTTTCATATTTTTTCATGTCCGTCACCCTGCTTACTTTGCAGACATGCGCTGGCGGACAATCTCATATGCCAGCACTCCCGCCGCCACCGATGCATTCAACGAATCAATCTCACCCTTCATTGGCACAGCTGCCGTAAAATCACAGTTTTCTCTAACAAGCCGACTTACGCCTTCTCCTTCGTTTCCGATCACAAGTCCGATAGGTCCTGTCATATTCATGTCATACATCAGCCTTCCGCCCATATCGGCGCAGACAAACCACAAACCTTTCTTTTTCAGTTCTTTCATGGTATTAACAAGGTTTGTCACCTTTGCCACAGGGGTGTAGTTCAGAGCCCCTGCAGACGTCTTGGCAACAGTTGCTGTAAGGCCGGATGCTCTGCGCTTCGGAATAATTACTCCGTGTGCCCCGGCGAGATTGGCGGTCCGGATAATCGCGCCCAGATTATGGGGATCCTCTATCCCGTCCAGCAAAATTAAAAACGGATCCTCCCCCTTCTTTTCGGCCAGTTCAAGCATACAGTCGATATCACTGTATTCATAGGCGGCCGCAAAAGCAACCACCCCCTGATGTTTTCCGGTTTCCGACAAGTGGGAAAGCCTCTCCCGGTCCACAAAACTTAAAACAATTCTCCGTTTTTTGGCCTCCCTGACAATCGTCCGGACAGGTCCGTCCTGGCAGCCGTCAAGGATAAACAGTTTGTCGATCGGCTTTCCCGCGCGTATAGCCTCCAGCACCGCATTTCTGCCCTCTATAACAAGCGTGCGCGCTGATTCTTCATTTCTGTCTGTTTCATTATATTTTTCCTGCATTTTTATTCCTTTCCCGTCCCTTTATCCTGTGCCGGGCGTTTTTCTCCGGCTTCTTCCGGACTCTCCATACTTGCAAGCCCGATAGAGATAAGCCGGGTCAGTCTCTCATACTGATGTTCCAGGTACAGGTAACCGATCAAAGCTTCAAATCCGGTAGCCCGCCGGTAATCTGTTATTGACTGATTCTTTGCCGCGGAAACACTCTTTACATTTCGTCCCCGCCGGTAAACGGCATGCTCTTCTGCTGTCAGATGCTCCTGTATCGCGCGCATCATAAAAGACTGGGCAGACGCCTGAACAAAATGACTTGTCTCTTCATGGAGCTTGTGCACCTGCCGGTTGCCCCGGCCCACAACCCTGGTTTTAATTACCAGATCAAAGACACAGTCGCCGATATACGCCAGCACCAGGGGGGAACAGCTCTTTGCATCTGTTTCTTCCGCCCCCGGCATCTGACTGATATAGTAATCCAATCCGTATACTATGCTCTTTTCCATTTTACTCCTTCTCTTGTATCTTCCAGTATGATACCTTTTTCAAGAAGTTCCTCGCGGATCGCGTCTGCTCTTGCAAAGTTCTTCTCTTTTCTTGCTGCCTGGCGTTCCTCGATCAGAGCTTCAATGTCAGCGTCCAGCATTTCTTCTTTCCTGTCAATAATAATTCCAAGTACATCTGTCAGCTCTGCCAGACGGCTGTAAAGCTTCTCCAGATATTCTTTTGAATTGTCTGTTCCTGTGTTCGTATTAATGAATTTTACATATTCGAATACAGCGGCGATTGCATCTGCTGTATTAAAATCATCATCCATAGCCTTCTCAAATCCGGCCGCGAACCGTGCGGAGGCTTCATATTTCTGCATTTCCTCCTCTGTGATGGCTTCTGTCCCGGCACTTTCCATGAGGAATTTCAGATTATCTGCGGCAGTTATAATTCTCTCCAGTCCGTTTTTCGCCGCCTCCATCAGTTCTGCACTGAAATTAAGAGGACTTCTGTAGTGGGCGCTGAGCATGAAGAAACGAAGGACCTGGAGATCGTATTTTTCACCGATTTCTCTTACCGTAAAGAAGTTGCCCAGAGATTTTGACATTTTCCGATTATCAATATTAAGGAATCCGTTATGCATCCAGTATCTGGCAAACTCTTTTCCGTTTGCAGCTTCACTCTGGGCGATTTCGTTCTCATGATGCGGGAAGATCAGATCCTCTCCGCCGGCATGGATGTCGATCTGCTCTCCAAGATATTTTTTGGACATCTCTGAACACTCAATATGCCATCCCGGACGGCCTTCGCTCCATGGTGACTGCCATGCAGGCTCCCCTTCTTTTTTCGGCTTCCAGAGCACGAAATCCAACGGATCTTCCTTCTCATCCTCACCGGTTACCAGCAGGGCTCTGCCCCCGGACTGCAAATCATCCAGATTTTTATGGGAAAGCTTGCCGTAATCTTTGAACTTTCTTGTCCGGTAGTAAACCGTGCCATTCTTTTCATAGGCATAGCCTTTATCGATCAGCGTCTGGATCATATCCACCATACCGCAGATTTCCTCCGTAGCCAACGGATTTTTTGTGGCCGGCTTTACATTCATTCCTTCCATGTCCTTTTTGCATTCTTCGATGTACCGCCTGGATATCTCGTCTGCAGTAACGCCTTCCTCAATTGCTTTTTTGATAATCTTATCGTCCACGTCTGTAAAATTTGAAACATAATTCACGTTGTATCCCTTATATTCAAAGTATCTTCTAACGGTGTCAAAAACAATCATGGGGCGGGCATTTCCGATATGGATATAATTATACACTGTAGGACCGCATACATACATTTTGACTTTGCCCTCTTCCAGGGGGACAAACTCTTCTTTTGTCTTTGACATTGTGTTATAAATCTTCATCTGTTTCTCCTTCCTTTTCCAAACATCTCATATTTTTTATAAGTTTTCTGAGCTGACTGTGGAGTCTGATATTCTCCTGCTGCAGTTTTTTAATATCATTGAGCACCGGATCCGGCAGATGAATCTGATCCAGATCCGAACGGGGGATCTTTTTATTGTCCATGCGGACAATACGGCCCGGCACACCGACTACTGTACAGTTCGGAGGCACCTCCTCCAGCACAACGGAACCCGCTCCGATTTTTGAATTCTCTCCGATTGTAAAAGAACCGAGAATCTTGGCCCCAGCGCTTACCATTACATTATCTTCCAGCGTGGGATGACGCTTTCCATGCTCCTTTCCTGTACCTCCCAGCGTCACGCCCTGGTAAAGAGTCACATTGTCTCCAATCACTGTGGTCTCTCCGATAATAACGCCGCTGCCATGATCAATAAACAGTCCTTTTCCGATCGTTGCGCCCGGATGAATCTCTATCCCCGTTTTTCTTGCGGCTCTCTGGGATATCCAGCGTGCAAGGAAATAATGTTTTTTCAGATATAATTTATGGGCAAGTCTGTACCGGAGTATAACCCGGAAGCTGGGATACAGGAAAACTTCCAGATTGGATTTGATTGCCGGATCTCTCTCTCTTACTACCTGTATCTCTTCTCGTATATATGATATAATTCCCATAGTTTTCTCCTTACGCCAGTCTTACTCTGCTTTCCGGCAGAACAAAAAACTCCGCCTCTGTCTAGAGACGAAGTTATTTCCGCGGTTCCACTCTAATAAAAGAATTTCTTCTTTCACTCAATCTGCATGTAACGTATGCCGGACGTCCTCCGCTACTTTTTCACGGAGGCAGCTCCCGGGCGCACTTCACAACATCTCCCCTTCTCAGGAAAGCTTACAGCCGACGGCTTTCCCTCTCTGTGAGCGGCAGATCTGCTACTCTTCCCTTTCATCGCCTTTTTCTAACACACCCTATCTTATGCAACTTTTTCATTTTTGTCAACCTGTTTTATTTCAGAGACAAAGCAGGCTGTTCCGATATTTCCGGATTGCTACACTACTCCGGGAAATAAAGCTTCTTCCACCTTAAGCAGATCATTTTCCGAAATCTGACAGACTCCGTCACCGTCAATTGTCACAGTAACTTCAATTTCTGTTTTTTCGCCATACTCATTATCTGCAAGCGCCTCATTCAGATATTCCGTCACATAAGAAACTGCTTTATTCTCAGTATATGTCCCGTTTTCAAGAGCCAGAGTCATTTTCTCCGTCACACCGGCTTCCAGATTTTCAAACACAGTACACGGTTCTGCACAGACCGTCACCAGAAAACCTTCTTCTGTTTCTTTGCTATCTGTCACTTCATATCTGGCCAGCTTATATACCTCTCTGACAGCATCAATATAAGCTTCTTTATCCGCATCGCTAGTAACGGTATCACCGGAAAACGCTGTCTCCATATTCTCCTGAAATGTTTTTTCAATCTCTTCTTCGGCCTGATTTTCACTGATATGGAGCAGCTCCGCATACGCCCCGCATTCCCTGTGATAAATTGCATCCAGGGCGGCCCTGACATAAGCCTTCTCGTCCGGCTTTTCTGAACACCCCGTACACAAAACCGATACAGCAACTGCCAGCGCGGCCAGCAGGGCCGGCTTTCTCATTCCCTTTCTCATTTTTCCTTTTCCTCCTGCTCTGCCGTCCGCTGCTTCTGCAGACCGGAACCGGAAACCTTCCGTCCTGTACTTACCCTGTACTCAGACAATCTCGTTGAAAAATACACGTTCCAGCTTTACAATCTTCTCCAGCTCCTCTTTCAGATGTTCTGTCAGAATTACATCCGGCCTTTTTTCTATCTCTTCTATCGGCGTTCTGCCAAATAAAAGCTCTGTCAGTTCTGCAACAGGCAGCACTCCTTCCGAATCTTCTGTCTCGCAGACGTGAATTTCCTGCTCATCCGGACCGCTGTACAGCTTCCATATGCGACTGTTTTGTGTAACAAGCGGATCAATCACGGCAAATGAACACGCCATCTCCATTTCCTCCGGCACTGTAAGGGCAGACAGAAACTGCTTAAGACAGATAATTCTTGCCATAATTACAGGCCGGAAATCAGTGCGTACTGACGGAGAAGCAGCATAGACACGTACTGGCTTCCCAGAGTCCTTCTGAAGCAGCCGGATCTGCCGGACGATTTCTTCTTCATATCCCTGAAGAAACAAAGGTTCCCGGACCTCCGGCGCTCCTTCTCCGGCGTAGGCAAACATGCCGACAATAGTGTCCCCTTTTTTTATTAGTTTTACCCCGCCCCGCTCGCTTTGCTGTTCGAGTATCATTGTTCTGTAGTACTCACTGCTTCGCTCTGCATACACCTGCCATTTTCCTTCAAAATTTTCTTTAAAGAAATCTGCCATCTGTTCTGCATCCCACAGCATGGCATCGGTACATTCCAGTTTCTCCTTCTGGCAGTCCGTCCGTTTTTCTCCCGGCAGCACATCATTTTCCCGCAGGATATTTTTCTGTTTTTCAGCTGTTTCGTCCTTCTCTATTTTCCCCACAGCCTGATTATAAATATAACGGAAATCGTAAGGCAAATAAATTGCCTCCGCCGCAGGCATCAGAAACGTAAAAGGAACTTTTTTGCTGTACATCTCCTGCATACATTCCCGCAGAAGAGCCCCCATATATCCCCTCCCCCGGTACTCCTTCTGTGTGGCAACAGCAATAATGTAAAAGGAGGGAAAGACCCTGTTCTCAATCCGTATCTCATAAGGATTGAGCTGAAGCATAGAACGTATCTCCCCTTCCTCCTCTATGACATAGATCTGATTATCACGGGCTTTTACAAAATAATAATAATCCAGAAATTCTTTTGTATCCTCAGGAAAAACCTGTTCCCACAATTCTCTTGTTTTCCCGTGGTCGTTCTGTTCAAGTTTCCGGATAATCATACGCCTTTTCTCCCCGCGCAGCATCCTCCGCAAACGCCGCCGGACTCTGTCACATCCACGCTGGCATAATTCATATATTTTTCAAGCAGACATATCGCCTGAGCAGATATTCCTTCGCCGGATCCAGTAAATCCCAGTCCTTCTTCTGTCGTAGCCTTAATATTTACCTGTTCTGTTTCCAGTTTCAGCGCCTTCGCAATGTTTTCAACCATCTGGTCAATATAAGGACGCATTTTCGGTCTCTGAGCAATAATTGTGGCATCGATATTCTCAACCACATATCCTTCCCCGTCAAGAAGACTGCCTACTGTTTCCAGGAGCTTTATGCTCGAAATACCTTCATACGCCGGATCTGTATCCGGAAAATGCTTTCCGATATCTCCGAATCCCGCCGCTCCAAGAAGCGCGTCCATAACCGCATGCAGCAGAACATCCGCATCAGAGTGACCTAAAAGTCCCTTTTCATAAGGAATCTCCACACCGCCTATGATCAATTTTCTGTTGTCTGCCAATCTGTGAACATCATATCCCATGCCTACCCGCATTTTTATTTCTCCTCGTAATCTTTTTCGATTTCTTCCGCCTTTTCCGTTTCTTCTTTCTCTGCCTTTTTCTTTTCGTCCGTAGTTTCTATATTTTCAGTTTCTGATCTGGTCTCCTCTTTTTTATCTTTTAAGCTTGTTTCATCTTCTGCCTTATCACTTTCAGGCTGCGCTTTCCCGCTTTCTCCTTTTTGTTCGCTTTCGTGTATTTTTCTGATATCCTCAATACTTCCGATAACTTTTGTTTCTTTACAGGCATATGCTTTCCCGTTATTCAGATCTTTAGAAGCGGCATTACTTTCCGTTTTTTCATCTTTTTTCCGGTCAGCGTCTTCTGACGGAATATTTATCAATTCTACATTTTTCATAATATGCTTTTTCTGACGGATTCCGGCGCTATTTTCAGCCTGCAATTCTTTTTCTTCTGTCTGTGACTGTTTGTCCTTTTTCAACCGGAAAGGAAAACCTGTAATCCTATTTAATGAAAAAGCGGCATATACCAGTCCTATAATAATCATCAATAATGCGATTACTGTCATCAGCTGCTCATCACTCGGTTTTTTACCTGACACCTCAATCCAGAGACACACTCCCAAAAATATAAGATAACATCCTAATACCGTCCTGAAGATATCTCCGCCCTTTTTTTTCATGTCTCTTTTATCCTCCGTAAATCTCTCTGTTTTTCATTTTATCACAGACCATATACGAAAATCCACCCTTGTAAAAGAAAAACGCCGGACAAATCCGACGTTAAAAAAATAGCGGAAACTGGATTCGAACCAGCGACACTACGGGTATGAACCGTATGCTCTAGCCAACTGAGCTATTCCGCCATATTTAGTTTGTGATGGGGCCTACAGGGCTCGAACCTGTGACCCTCTGCTTGTAAGGCAGATGCTCTCCCAGCTGAGCTAAGACCCCATACTTTCTGCCGGTTAAAAACTGTTCTGTCCTCAACCCGCTTTGCTATTATACTATCATCTTCCGCCAAATGTCAACACTTTTTTTATTTATTTTTTATTACATATTTTTTTATGTTTTTTCAAGAGTTTCACGGTTGTTTTATTCCGGAACAGCCAGGTTATACAGATTCTTCGGCGGTTCTGCCGGGAAACAGATGAGACAGCTGCTTCATCTCAGTCGGCTGTCTCATTTTTTCTGTCCCTCATTCCCACGGCAAATCAATTATTTAAAATATTTAACTCCGGACTCAAATATTTTCATATCCTGTTCCCCGTATATATTAATGGCCACTGAATCATCCCGGCGTTCTGAATGAGCCATTTTCCCGAGAATACGTCCGTCCGGACTTGTAATTCCTTCTATAGCACAGTAGGATCCGTTTACATTCCACTCTTCATTCATGCTGATATTTCCTTCCGGATCGCAATACTGCGTCGCAACCTGTCCGTTGGCAAACAGACGGTCAAGCCATTCCTTATCCGCAACAAAGCGTCCTTCTCCGTGGGACGCGGGATTCGTGTACACACCGCCCAGCTGCGTCTCCATAAGCCATGGAGATTTGTCCGTGACAACTTTGGTATATACCATTTTGGAAATATGCCGTCCGATAGTATTATACGTCAGCGTCGGAGAATCCTCTGTCTGACCTGTAATTTTTCCATAAGGAACAAGCCCGAGTTTTATCAGTGCCTGGAATCCGTTGCAAATACCGAGAGCAAGTCCGTCTCTTTCATTCAGAAGCTTCTCCACAGCTTCCTTGATCTTTGCGTTCTGGAAAGCCGTAGCAAAGAATTTTGCAGATCCATCGGGTTCATCACCTGCACTGAATCCTCCCGGGAACATAATCATCTGTGCCTGAGAAATACTCCGTTCGAATTCTTCTACAGAAGACCGGATATCTTCGGCATTCAGATTGCGGAATACTTTTGTAATTACCTTTGCGCCTGCGCGCTCAAAAGCCCGTGCACTGTCATATTCACAGTTTGTACCCGGGAAGACCGGAATAAATACACTGGGCTGCCCGATTTTATGGCTGCAGATATGTATATCCGATGTGTGGAACAGTTTTTCCTCCACCGGTTCGTCAGAATCTGCCGCTGACTTTGTCGCAAAGACTTTTTCCAGTGTTCCAGTCCATGCATTCAGGGCCTCATCCATGCGGATTTCCACATTGCCGTATTCAAAACAGTCTCTGTCTGTAACTTCACCGATTACGGTATAGCTGATCTGCAGGTTTCCCACCTGTCCGTCTTCCACTTCTGCAATCAGATCACCAAACGCCGGAGCAAACAGATCTCTCGGATCCATATTATGTTCAATTTTCACGCCCATCTTATTTCCAAACGCCATTTTGCTGACTCCGGCAATCACACCATGACGGTCAAGAGCGTATGCGGAAACAATACGTCCTGCACGAATGTCTTCCGTAAACTTTCCGTACTGTTCCATAATCTTATCATAAACAGGAAGGTCATAGACGTCTCTGTCAATACGCAGCCAGATCAGCTTATTACCCGGCTTCTTCAGTTCCGGTGTAATAATCTCCTGCTGAAGAGCCATATCCACAGCAAAGGAAACCAGAGTCGGCGGTACATCAATATCCTGGAATGTTCCGGACATGCTGTCTTTTCCGCCAATAGACGGAAGGCCGAAACCGATCTGTGCCGCATATGCTCCGAGTAAGGCTGCAAAAGGCTGGCTCCAGCGTTTCGGATCCTCTGTCATCCTGCGGAAATACTCCTGGAATGTGAAACGGATCTTTCTATAATCTCCGCCGGCGGCAACAATCTTCGCCACTGATTCCACCACAGCATAAACTGCTCCATGGTACGGACTCCAGCTTGAAAGGTAAGGATCAAATCCATAACTCATCATGGACACACTATCTGTTGTTCCATTCTGAACCGGAATCTTGGCTGTCATGGCCTGGATCTCCGTCAACTGGTACTTTCCGCCGTGGGGCATAAATACAGAGCCCGCGCCGATAGAACCGTCAAACATCTCCACAAGTCCTTTCTGGGAGCATACGTTAAGATCCTTCAGGACTGCAAGCCATTTTCCCTTCACATCCGGAATTTCTTCCCGCTTAAACAGACTGCCCTCATGCTCCGGAATTTCTACTTCCACAGAAGTCTCCTGATGAGCGCCATTTGTATCAAGAAATGCCCGGGAAATATTAACAATCTCTTTCCCCCGCCATACAAGCACAAGTCTGGGATCTTGTGTCACTACCGCCACTTCTGTTGCTTCCAGATTTTCTTCCTTCGCATATTTCATAAACTGATCTGCATCTTTCGGGTCAACGACAACAGCCATTCTCTCCTGGGATTCGGAAATCGCAATTTCCGTACCGTCAAGTCCTGCATATTTCTTCGGCACTTTATCCAGCTCTACACGAAGCCCCGGAGCAAGTTCGCCGATTGCGACAGAGACTCCGCCTGCACCGAAATCATTGCACTTCTTAATCAGACGGCTGACTTCCTCTCTCCGGAAAAGGCGCTGAATCTTTCTCTCTGTCGGAGGATTTCCCTTTTGAACTTCTGCACCGCAGGTTTCAATCGACTCCTCTGTATGAACTTTGGAAGAACCTGTTGCGCCGCCGCATCCGTCACGTCCTGTCCGTCCGCCCAGAAGAATAATAAGATCTCCCGGATCTGAATTTTCACGGATAACCGCACGTCTGGGCGCCGCTCCCAGAACTGCGCCGATTTCCATGCGCTTTGCCACATAATCCGGATGATAAATCTCTTTAACAAGCCCGGTGGCCAGTCCGATCTGGTTTCCATAGGAACTGTATCCATGAGCCGCGCCGCGGACAAGTTTTTTCTGCGGGAGTTTTCCCTTCAGAGTATCTTTGACTGATCCTGTGGGATCTGCCGCGCCGGTTACACGCATTGCCTGGTATACATATGTTCGGCCGGAAAGCGGGTCGCGGATCGCGCCTCCAAGACAGGTCGCAGCCCCTCCGAAAGGCTCAATCTCTGTAGGATGATTGTGGGTTTCATTTTTAAAGTTAATCAGCCACTCTTCTTCTTTGCCGTCAACGCGGATCGGCACAACAATGCTGCATGCGTTAATCTCATCCGACTCTTCCTGATCTTCCAGCTTTCCTTCTTTTTTCAGTCTGCGCATGGCCATCAGGGCAAGATCCATCAGGCAGACAAACTTGTCCTCTCTCCCTGCAAAAATCTCACTGTGATCTTTCAAATATTCTTTATAAGTGTTCTCGATAGGTTCCCGGTAATCTCCTTCATCAAAAACTATATCCTTCAATTCTGTAGAAAAAGTCGTGTGACGACAGTGATCGGACCAGTAAGTATCCAGCACTCTGATCTCGGTCATTGTCGGATCTCTGTGTTCCTCTCCGAAAAAGTATTTCTGGATATGAAGAAAATCCTGAAACGTCATCGCCAGGCCAAGTGAATTGTAAAGTTCTCGCAGCTCTGTTTCCGGCATATCTTTGAATCCGTCAAAAGTCCGGATATCTTCCGGTTCCTCAAATACTGTCACAAGCGTTTCCGGTTTTTCCGGCGCGGCCTCTCTGGAGTCTACCGGATTAATGCAGTGATTTTTAATCGCCGCAAACTCCTCATCGGAAATATTTCCATCAATCACATAAGTTGTAGCTGTACGGACTACCGGTTCTTCATCTTCTTTAATGAAACGGATGCACTGCTCCGCAGAATCTGCCCGCTGGTCAAACTGTCCCGGAAGAAACTCCACGGAAAATACTCTGTCATTTTCTGCTGCCGGAAATTCCTCCCTGTAAAGGACATCCACCGGCGGCTCTGCGAACACGCCTCTGCATGCCTTCTCGAAGGTATCATCGGAAATATTCTCCACATCATACCGGATCAGCACCCGTACTTCCTCTGTGGCTGTAATTCCCAGATAATGTCTGATCTCATGCCTCAGCTCTTTTGCCGCAACGGCATATTCCGGCTTTTTTTCCACATATACCCGCTTTACACTGCTCATCTTATCTCTCCTTTACCTGTTTTTCTTCTGGCTTTGCTGTCTTCTCTTAATCTTAAAGTCTATGGACAATGTTTTATCTGTTTTCTGCCCAAATGTGTCTCTGTCTGTATCGTATCACACTTTTCTTCATTAGTATAATTAATATAACTTAAATAGTCTAATAAGCAGAACTAATCAGATTTCATCTTTTTTTGGAAACGTCCGGCTGCAATACTGATAATAAGCAGAATCAGAAGACCTGCTATAAAAAGAACTCCGATTCTTAGAACCATATCGGCAAACAACCCCTCCGGCAGCATGCGTATCATATAATCCTCAGCAGGATCAAAAAGCCACAAATCATTGTCGAAGAAAATGTGATGGAACTGTACAAACACTGCGTTAAAATCAATGATCGCAGCGGCACCGATGAAAAGGACTGCAGCTCCTGTTATACCCAGGGCAATCTGATAAGACCTGGCAAGGATTTTTTTCAGGCGGGCTTTTGATGCTATCAGAAAAACCAGACAAATCAGCGAAACAATAACTGCACCCGTCCGGATATTCAAACCGCCGATAAACAGATCTCTGACTTCTCCCATATGAAATCTGTCCTGTTCATTGAAAAAATCCTGTTCTTTTCCCTCGACAGTTGTCACAACAGACAGAGTATTTCTGTCTCCTCTCAGATAAGCCATCATTTCTTCCGTAACATACATGACATCTTCCATATCCATGTCCAGCTCATCCAGCACATCATATTTCTCATATTCTTTTTGATATACGCTGAAATCCGCATACATGGCAATCTCAAAGCTGGAGATCAGCAAAATAGTTATTACCGAAAAAGACAGAAGTAATCCTGCTGCCCACTGCAGTTTTTTCATAAAGCATCCTTCTCCTTCCTCAATGTATTCTCCTTGTATTTTAATTAAATTTCGCTTATAATACAAGCAATATTTATTAGGAGGTCTAATAATGATTGATATTAACTATGAGCTTTATAAGGTTTTTTATCATGTTGCTTCAACATTAAACTTCTCGGAAGCGTCAAAACAACTTTTTATTTCTCAGTCCGCAGTCAGTCAGTCCATCAAAACACTGGAAAGGAAACTGGATCAGGTTCTGTTTATTCGGAGCACAAAAAAAGTGCAGCTCACTCCCGAGGGAGAAATTCTAATGCGCCACATCGAGCCGGCCATGAACCTTATCCAAAGAGGAGAGGCCCAGCTTCTGGACGCTGTTTCCACCGGCGGTCAGATACGGATCGGTGCAAGCGATACAATCTGCCGCTATTTTCTAATTCCGTATTTGGAACGTTTCCACAAAGCTTTTCCCAATGCGCACATAAAGGTAATCAATCAGACTTCTCTCAAATGTGCGGAACTTTTAAAAAGCGGCCTTGTAGATCTTATTGTTGTCAATCATCCCAACCGCTATCTCGGAACCGGAGCATCATCGGTGAGAATCAAAAAATTCCGGGATGTCTTTATCGCAGGCGAACCGTTCACAGAGCTGAAAGGCCAAAAACTGTCCTTCCGCCAGCTGACCCGGTATCCGATCCTGATGCTGGATAAAAACAGCACAACAAATGAATTTCTGCATCAGGTCTTTCAGCAGCATCACCTTGATCTTGTCCCAGAAATCGAACTGACAAGCAATGATCTCCTCGTGGATCTGGCCCGCATCGGACTGGGTATTGCCTTTGTGCCGGATTACTGTATAAAAAACACAGAAAAAGACATCTTTGTCCTTGAGACAAAAGAAGAAATACCCGATCGCGAACTTGTCATTGCATACAATGAGCTTCTCCCGTTGTCCCGGGTTGCCCTGGAGTTTTTGAGCTACTTCCAGAAGTCCTCCAGCTGACACTGCAGGGTCGGTATACTGCAGGTATGCACACCGGTCCACTCCCGCGGGAAAATCTCCCGGTATCTCTGGTCCTGAAACCGTTCATCCAACAGCAGAATAACTCCTCTGTCACGTTCTGTCCGGATCACGCGCCCTGCAGACTGAAGCACCTTGTTCATACCGGGATACAGGTATGAATAAGAAAAGCCCTCCATATTCTTTTTGTCAAAAAAGCTCCGGATAATCTCTCTGTCACTGCACACCTGCGGAAGTCCCGTCCCGACAATCACAGCTCCGATCAGCCGTTCTTCCGCCAGGTCAATTCCTTCGGAAAATATTCCCCCCATCACACAGAATCCTACAAAACTCTCTCTTCTTTCTGTTTCAAATAATTCCAGGAATTCTTCACGCTCTTTTTCACTCATATACTGTGTCTGGGCCGCCGATTCCATATCCCCCTTTTCCTGACGGAAATACTCATAAACTTCCTCCAGCATCCTGTAGGATGGGAAAAAGGCAATGTAATTCCCCCGCCTGCTCTTTGCAGTACAGAGAATATATTCTGCAATTCTTCGATACATTTCAGGTCCACGTCTGGTATACTTTGTACTCACATCTCTCCCCAAAAGAATCAGACGGTTCTCACGGGAAAAAGAAGATTCGACATATATGGCATAATCATCCTCTTCCACTGACAGAAGGCTTTTATAATACCGGACAGGAAGCAGCGTGGCGGAGAAAAAAATTGTACCGTTTCCCTGTTCCAGATAATTCTGAAGATTGACCGCAGGATTAATGCAGAACAACTTCACCCTGAATCTCCCATCTGCTTCCAGTTCGCTGTATATCACATAATTTTCATCCATTATGTCATGAATATAAAGAAATGCCCGGACCTGAAAATACAGCTCAAGAACTTTTTCTCTTTCTTCTCCTCCCTCCCGTTCCTCCAGAAACCGCTCCATTTCAGTAAGAAGATGCAAAAGTTTCAGAGAAATATGGGAAACGCTCTCCAGTACCCGGTAAGTTTCACACTCCCGCTTCAGCGCCAGGAAAAGCCTGTTGATTCCGTCTAGCAGGGCTGCCAGTTTCTTATCCGTCTCTCTCACACATCGTTTTAAATCCAGGAAATCCTCTTTATACAGTACGGCACTGTACATTTCCCGTCCCCGCTCTACCAGATTATGAGCCTCATCCACAAGAAAAATATACCCTTTACTGCTTCCTTCTGAAAAAAAGCGTTTTAAATGAGCGTTCGGATCAAATACATAATTATAATCACAGATGACCGCATCCGCCCAGACAGAAAGATCCAGAGACATTTCAAAAGGGCACACCCTGTGTTTCTTCGCATAATCTTCAACAATCCGGCGGCTGATGCCGTTTTCACTGATAAGGAGATCATATACTGCATCATTCACCCGGTCATAGTGCCCTTTTGCATACGGACATTTTTCCGGATTGCATTCTGTCTCATCACAGAAACAGATCTTTTCCTTTGCAGTCAGGGTAATTACCTTCATCTGCAGCCCGTTGTCTTCAAGCGTCCGGAACGCCTGTTCCGCCACTGTCCGCGTAATCGTCTTTGCCGTCAGATAAAAGATCTTTTCGCCGATTTCTTCTCCAAGTGCTTTGACAGACGGAAAAACAGTAGAAATTGTCTTCCCTACTCCTGTAGAAGCCTGGATAAAAAGTTTTTTCTTTCTCAGTATAGTCCGGTAAACTGCTGCGGCCATATCCCGCTGACCGGCCCTATAGGAAAAAGGGAATTCTGTTTTATGGATTGAAGTATTGCGTGCCTTCTTCCATTCAACTTCAAATCTGGCCCACTTTTCATATTCGCCCACAAGACCGTAAAACCACTCCTTCAGTTCTCCGGCATCGAAAGACTGTACAAAACGGCAGATTTCCTCACTTTCCATCTGACAGTAGGTAACCTGCACATCGATCTTTTTCAAACCCTTCTGTTCGGCATAGATAGCCGCGTAACATTTTGCCTGAGCAACATGAAGAGCTTCAGGCTTTTCTATAAAACGAAGTTCTCTCAGTACGCCTTTAATCTCGTCAATCGTAATCTTCTGCTCTTTTCCGATCTGTTCTGTAATAATTCCGTCTGCACGCCCCTCTACAAGAATGCGGAATCCTTCAAAACGAACCTCTTTTCTCAGTGAAACTTCAGCATGGTAATCCGGTCCCATTCTTCGCTGAATCTTTCGGTGAATCCTGCCGCCCATCAGCATAGCGTCTCTGTCTAATCCTCGGGATATGCGGTCATCAATATCCCCTTTTCTCAGAATAAATTCCACCAGATTTCTGACCGAAATACGTATTACAGGCAATTCTTCATTTTCCGAACTCATTTCATCTCTCCCTCTGAAGTAAAGCAGTCAAAAGGCAGCTTTTCCTTCATCCTCTCTGTTACTGAAAACTGACCGTTTCCTGTTCTATTCTAGTCCTGTTTTCAGGTTTCTACAACCTTTTTCAGGAAAGCATATGTCGTTCAGATATTGGAAATCTGCAGATTAATCTGAAAACTCGGGCATTCCTTCTCTGTATCTGACCGGCAGATGTGTTTTCTGCAGACGGAGATTTTTTCTTTCCTGTATTGCTATGGAGTCAAAGAATCCTTTCCACAGAGTCTCATACTCTTTCTCCTTATCCGAAAGTCTTTCTGCCGCCTGCTGATCCAGTTCTTTTCCCCATACCAGTCTCCACTTTTCCCTTGCACGGTGCATTAAAAACACCTGATGTGTCTTATCGTATATTACCCAGTTTTCCAGCGGGAAGCGATCGGAAAAATGTCCGGCTATGCATGTAAGAACCCGGGATTTCGGAGAAATCTCAGAAAAAAGGATACCGTTGTCCAGTTCACGGAAACGGATAAATTCCTGGTACAGATGCGCTTCGTTTGACACGCTTCTGCTCAGCTGAAATACTTTTGCCACGTCCGGATTGCTCAGATGCTCCATGATTCTCCTGCTGTCCCGCACTCTTCTGGCCTCCTGCATCACCCGGAATACCGCCTCGCCCTTTCGTTCGTCATCCGAAAGAAGAGCATGGTATATATCCCAATAGGCATTGTACCCCAAATATTTTTTTACCATCCGTTCCAGCTGAAATGCCTTCCTTTCATTCTCCTCCACAACGGTATACTCGCAAAAAAGCCGCTGCTGTGTTTTTCCGCGGAAGTCAATTCCCGCCTCTTTATCCCGACTTTCTTTCCATGCGTCGTAGAGAGCAGAATAAATGCCGGTTATTGTATCATTGCATATATAAATCTGTTTCATTCCATATTTCCTCCTGAGCCCGGCATTCCATCATCATCAAAAAGGGAAAGCTGTTTATAAGTCATGCCGCAGGAGCCTTCCGGCAACCGCTCTTTTGTATTCAGAAGATTTCTTGTAATATAATCCTGATCCATCTTTGTCCGGTACATCATCCTGCCGCCGCAGGTTATAAAATAAAGCGCCCTCTTCAGCACAACCCCCATCTTCTTCAGATCTTCAAATCCCAGACTGCCCATTCTCCTGGCCTTCACAATACGGGATGCGGACCTGCATCCGATCCCCGGAACCCTAAGAAGCATGCGGTAATCCGCACGGTTTATCTCCACCGGAAAACTCTCCAGGTGATTCAAAGCCCAGCAGCATTTGGGATCCAGAAGTAAATTGAAGTTCGGATTATTTTCATCCAGCAGTTCTGCCGCTTCAAAATGATAAAACCTAAGCAGCCAGTCTGCCTGGTAAAGCCTGTGCTCTCTAAGAAGAGGCGGCCCTTTTCCTGTCAGATCCGGCAGAGCAAGATCATCGTTCACCGGAACAAAAGCAGAATAGAAAACACGTTTCAGATCAAACTTCCTGTAAAGCGCTTCAGCCACATTCAGAATCTGAAAATCCGTCTCCGGAGTGGCTCCGATAATCATCTGCGTACTCTGTCCTGCCGGAACAAATCTGGGGGCGGATCTGTACAGCGCGATCTCATGCCGGTTTTCTCTGGACTTTTCCTGAACAAAACGCATAGGCGCAAGAATATTTTTTCTTGATTTGTGAGGAGCCAGAAGACGCAGACCTTCAGCTGTAGGAAGTTCCATATTCACACTCATGCGATCCGCAAGAAATCCGGTCATCTGAATCAGTCTCTGGTCTGCGCCTGGTATGGCCTTAACGTGAATATATCCCTGAAAATTGCATACGTGTCGAAGCCGGTACAATGTCGCATACAGCAGTTCCATTGTATAGTCCGGATTTTTCAGCACCCCTGAGCTCAAAAATAAACCTTCAATATAATTTCTGCGGTAAAACTCCATTGTAAGCGTACACACTTCGTCTGGAGTAAAAGAGACCCTCTCTACGTCATTGGAGGAACGGTTGACACAATACTTACAGTCATAAATACACTCGTTTGTAAAGAGGATTTTCAAAAGGGAAATGCACCTGCCGTCAGCAGAAAAACTATGGCATATTCCCGCTCTGCTACAGTTTCCCATGCCTGTGCCGTCTCCTTTTCTGTCCACCCCGCTGGAAGTACATGCCACATCGTACTTGGCTGCATCTGACAATATTTCCAGCTTTTCGTACAGACTCTTCTCCGTCTGAATCCGATTCTTCACACTGTTCCCCCCTTCCAGAGTATTATACTATCCGATACGGTTTTATGCGCCCGCACTTATCGAACATCTGTTCTCTCCATATGATAGCACATACGTTCTGTTTAATCAAGAAAAAAAGATGTCTTTTTATGATTCTAAAAGATTCATAAAAAGACATCTTCCTATATGTTCTGTTTCTCCTTATTCACATTCTCTGATGCGCTTTCTGAGCGGAAGCACCATGGAAGGCGAAACAGACAGCTCATCCAGTCCCATATTAAGGAACTCCTGTGTAAGCTCGAGATCTGCTCCCAGTTCGCCGCAGATTCCAATCCAGGCTCCCTCTGCGTGTGCATTTTCCGCAGCCATCTTTATCATGGCAAGAATTGCCGGATGGTGGGGATCATAGAACCGGTCAAGTTTTGCATTCTGACGATCGATCGCCAGTGTATACTGGGTGAGATCGTTGGTTCCCACACTGAAGAAATCAACTTCTTTCGCAAGATCGCGGCTGATCATAACCGAAGCCGGAGTTTCAATCATAACTCCCAGTTCCACATCTTCTTTAAAAGGAATTCCCTCTGCCTTCAGCTCCTCTTTCACCTCTTTGATTATTTCTTTAATCTGATGTATTTCATCAACAGAAATAATCATGGGGAACATAATGGAAATATTTCCGAACACAGCTGCTCTGTAGAGCGCTCTAAGCTGAGTTTTGAATATTTCTGGTCTGGTCAGGCAGATACGGATTGCCCGGTATCCGAGCGCCGGGTTTTCCTCTTTGTCCAGTCCGAAATAATCCACCTGCTTGTCCGCGCCAATATCCAGAGTACGGATAATGACCTTCTTTCCGGCCATGTTCTCCGCAACCTGTTTGTAAACCGAAAACTGCTGCTCCTCCGTGGGGAAATCTGTATTTTCCAGATAGAGGAACTCACTCCTGAACAGACCGATTCCGCCTGCATCATTTTTCAGCACAGTACCTACATCAGAAACATTTCCGATATTTGCATATACATTGATCTTCCGTCCGTTCTTTGTGATATTTTCCTTACCTTTCAGCTGTTCAAGAAGCGCCTTCTGTTCCAGATCTTTTGCACGCTTCTCCTTCATCTCAGCCATTGTCTCATCGTCCGGCTCAATATAGAGCTTTCCGGTAAACCCGTCAATTGCGGCAATCTTACCGTCATAGTCCGGAAGAAGCGCCTCGCCCAGCCCGATAACAGCCGGTATATTCATTGTCCTTGCAAGAATCGCTGTATGGGAATTAGATGAACCGTACATAGTGGCAAAGCCAAGCACTTTACTTTTATCAAGCTGTACCGTTTCGCTCGGCGCCAGATCATCCGCAGCAATAATACAGGGTTCGTCCATAGCTTTCATGCCTTCATTCACGCCACAAAGGATATCCAGGACGCGTTCAGAGACATCTTTCACATCCGCAGCACGTCCCTGCATGTATGCATCGTCCATAGCTGCAAACATCTTCTGGAAATTGTCTGATGTAGTCGCTACCGCAAATTCTGCATTGACTTCCTGGGTACGGATAATGTTCTCAATAGACTCAAGATAGTCAAGATCCTCCAGCATCATCTGATGAATCTCAAAAATCATGGCGTTTGCTTCGCCCACATCTTCAAGTGCTTTATCATACAGACCTTTCAGCTGGGATACAGCAGTCTCTTTCGCCTGCTGAAAGCGTACCCACTCTGCGTCCACATCATCGACATGTGTCCTCTTAATCACTTTTTCATTTCTTTTATAAAACATAAGCTTTCCGATAGACACGCCGCCAAAAACACTTTTACCGCTTATTGTAATCATTTTATAAATTCTCCTTGAAGAATGCCTCTAATTCGGCAATTGCCTTCTCCTCATCTGCTCCCTCAACTGTGATGGTCACTTCTTCCCCGGTCTTAACTCCAAGACCCATAACGCCAAAGATTCTTTTAGCGTCAGCTGACTTTTCTCCTTTGGCAATTTTTACAGTGCTCTGATATCCAGCTGCCTGTTTTACAAGAATCCCTGCCGGTCTTGCGTGAATTCCTTCCGGATCTGTAATCACATATTTGAATTCTTTCATTGGTCTTATCCTCCTTTTACCATATGGTGATTCTTTTATAAGTATATAACACATTGCCTGGATTTTCAATCAAGTATTCAGGCCTTTTTTGTTCTTCCTGCTGTTGTTTTTTTCAGCAGAACAATCCCTGCCATTCCCACAACTGCTCCGACAAAAACCGCAGCCAAAAACATAGGCGCATTATCCATAATTCCCACTACGAAAATTCCTCCGTGGGGAGCCCGTGAACCGCATCCGAATGCCATGGACAATGCCCCGGCCACGGCAGAACCGATGATGCAGGGCGGAATAATACGAAGAGGATCAGATGCAGCAAACGGTATGGCTCCCTCTGTAATAAAGGACAGCCCCATAATATAGTTAGTAACGGTTGTCTGTCGTTCACTCTCTGTAAAACATTTCCTGAAAAATGTGGTTGCAAGAGCAATCGCAATAGGCGGAACCATGCCGCCCGCCATTACTGCGGCCATAATATCAAACTGACCGCTTGCAATCGACGCAGTGCCGAATACATACGCCGCTTTATTGAACGGACCGCCGAAATCAACCGCCATCATGCCGCCGAGGACACTGCCCAGAAGAATCTTGCTTCCCTCACCCATGCCGGCAAGTGTATTGTTAAGCCATTCATTAAATGCACCCATAGGCGGATTAACAAGAAATATCATAATAGCTCCCATCAGGACAATACCTGCAAAAGGATACAGCAGCACCGGTTTTGTTCCCTCCAGAGCCCGGGGCAGACGCTCCAGCGCTTTTTTAATAAGCAGCATCAGATATCCCGCTACAAATCCGGCGATTAAAGCGCCGAAAAATCCGGAAGAAATCCACTCCTCTTCCGGGAGAAACACACTTGTTCCCGCTTTGGCCAGAAGTCCGCCTACAATACCGGGCATAAGAGCCGGCCTGTCTCCGATGGCCATGGCAATATATCCTGCAAGGACAGGAAACATCATACCAAAAGCAGTATTTCCGGTCAGATTAAAAAATCTTGCGAGAGGCGTACCGTTTCCAAAAATATCTGTTCCTGCATTTGCGCCGTCGCAGAGATAGGACAGCGCCATCAGGATGCCGCCGCCGATTACAAATGGAAGCATATGAGATACGCCATTCATCAGTGCTTTATAGATTTTTCTTCCCAGACCTTCTTCTGAAGCTGAAACTTCAGCATCTCCGGCCTTCCCGGAACTGTGATAAATTTTCACATTACCGCTCACCGCTTCACGGATCAGTTCTTCCGGCTTGTGAATCCCGTCTGCCACTTTTGTTACAATCACCGGCTTTCCGTCAAAACGTGCCATTCTTACTTCTTTATCCGCCGCTACAATGATACAGTCACATTTTTCAATTTCCTCAGATGTAAGGACATTTTTATCTCCTCCGGATCCATTTGTCTCCACTTTAATTGAATATCCCATCTGAGCCGCCGTCTTTTCCAGGCTTTCTGCCGCCATATACGTATGTGCAATTCCCGTGGGGCATGCTGTCACAGCAAGAATGCGGTATCCCGCTTCCGGGGTTTCCCGCGGCTTTTCTTCCTCGAATTTGGCTTTCTCTGCCCGGTCCACGCAGGCAAGAAATTCCTCTACCGACTGCACTTTCAGCAAATCATCTTTAAACGATTCATCCATCAGAAGCATGGACAGCCTGCTGAGCACTTCCAGGTGTACATTTTCTTCCGTATTCGGCGCAGCAATCAGAAAAACAAGTTTTACCGGTTCACCGTCCATAGAATCATAATCCACGCCGTTTCTAATGACCATTGCCGCCAGCCCCGGAGCGCGGACAGCATCATTCTTTGCATGGGGTATGGCAATTCCCTCCCCGATTCCTGTCGTCCCTTCTTCTTCTCTGGCAAATACTCCTTCCATGTATTCATCCTGATCGGCAATATTCCCTGCTTTTACCATAAGGCTGACCATTTCCCGGATAGTCTCTTCTTTTGTACCCGGAGTCCCGTTCAGTTCTATACTGCAGGCTTTCAGCAGATCTGTAATTCTCATTTTTCTTCCTCCTCTATTCCATATACTGAAACAGGTTTCTCAAGCTTCTCTGTAATCTCTTCTTTTGTGGCCAGCCATGAGACAAAGGCCGTAGCACTTCCGGCTGCCGTCCCCAGTTCAAGAGCCCTGTCATAATTACCTGTATTCAGATAGCCGGCTACAAATCCGGCCACCATAGAATCACCGGCGCCAACTGAATTTACTACTGTCCCTTTTGGAGGCAGCTTTTTGCTTACTTTCCCATCTGCTTTCACAAGAATTGCTCCGTCTCCCGCCATGGAGACAAGCACATTTACCGCCCCCATTTTCTGAAGCCGCTTCGCGTATTCTACTATTTCCTCTTCTGTTTCCAGCTTTTTGCCAAATATTTCTCCCAGTTCATGAATATTCGGCTTTATAAGAAACGGCCTGTATTTAAGAACATTGACCAGGAGATCTTTTGTCGCGTCTACGACAATCCTAACTCCCTTGTTCTGCTGTTTTTCCATAATTTTTTCGTAAATGTCTTCCGGTAGTGTATTCGGAATGCTGCCTGCCAGTACAAGGACATCATCTTTTTCCAGATACTCCAGTTTCCGGAACAGCTCCTCTAAAGCCCTGCCGGTAATAACCGGTCCCTGTCCGTTAATCTCGCTTTCCTCTTTTCCTTTCACTTTCACATTAATCCGTGTCAGACCTTTTTCCAGACGGATAAAATCAGTGTAACAGCCATATTGCCGCAGCATCTGTTCCATCTGTTCCCCTGTGAATCCTGCCTTAAACCCCAGAGCTTTGCTTTTGTGGCCCAGATTTGACAGAATTACCGATACGTTATTTCCTTTCCCGCCCGGATAAATATGCTCCTCTGTAGTCCGATTCACCTGTCCCGGCTTTAGCTCATCAAGCTGCACGACATAATCCAGAGAAGGATTAAATGTTACTGTATAAATCATTTTCTCACCTCAATAATATTTTTCTCTTTTTTCATTTCCTTATCCTTCACTTTTGTCGTGATCAGCCAGGCATCAGAAAACTCTGCAAATTTTACCGGCGCAGTTTGACTGATTTTGGTTGAATCTGCCAGGACGTAAGATTTTCTGCATTTTTTCATCGCATTTTCTTTAATCATAGCTTCTGCGGGATCCGGGGTTGTAAATCCATGTTCTCTGTCAGCGCCATTTGTTCCAAAAAACCCTTTTGTAAAATGATATCTCTCCAGACTTTCTGCCGCCTGAAGGCCAATCACTGCCTCTGTAGCCGGTTTCAGCATACCGCCAAGAAGATAAACCGTAATTCCTTTCCGCGACAGTGTCTGTGCATGAGAAATGCCGTTCGTTACAAACACGGCATCTTTGGTTGTAATATATTCCAGCATATGAGAAACGGTTGTACCGGCATCCAGATATACAAAATCATCCTGCTCAATCAATTTTGCCGCATATTTCCCGATTTCTGTTTTTTCTCCGGTATTGTGATTCATCCTGGACGTAACAGCAATGTCTTTTGTTGCATAATCCATCTCAAGAGCAGTGGCACCCCCGTGAACTTTGACAAGAAGCTGTTTCCGGTCAAGGACTGTCAGATCTCTGCGTATTGTAGACTCAGAAGTATGAAGCCTTTCTTTCAGCTCCTGTACTGTTACCGATTTTTCTTCATTAACGATCTGAAGGATCTGCGCAAATCGTTCTTCTGTCAGCATTCGTTTCACTCCTTTCGTATTCTCTCTTTTTTATAGTCCTATATTACATTCATTTTCATTCATAGTCAATCATTTTCAGTCATATTCATCCAATAAAGTTCACTTTCAGCACACTTAATAAAAAAAGGCACATAAAATTGTGCATCCTGACCGAAAAAAGAAGCCGACTCTTCTGCTCTGTATGCTATTTCGGGTACATAGGATGCTCCTGTAAACTCTTTTCGGTTTCCCGCAAAATAAACAGCAGCCTTCTGCACAGAACACCACTGCCTGCAGGCAGGCATTTCCGTACAAAAAGCTGCTGTTTATCTTATTTATGGAATATTCTGACGCTATAATCCCCTTGCACTCTCAAAAAGCGGCGTGGACAAATAACGTTCTCCTGTATCGGGAAGAAGCGCCACAATGGTTTTTCCCTCGTTTTCAGGCAACTCAGCCTCTCTTATCGCCGCGTTGAATGCAGCTCCGGATGTAATTCCCGTTAAAATTCCCTCGCTGCGGGCCAAAAGTCTGGCAGCCTCATATGCTTCTTCTTCCGTAACCGTGCAGATTCGGTCATATATTTCCGTATCCAGAATTTCCGGCACGAAACCGGCTCCGATGCCCATCAGGCCATGAGGACCTGCTTTTCCCCCTGACAGAACCGGTGAGCCTGCCGGTTCCACGGCGATTACTTTAAGATCCGGTTTCTGTTCTTTCAGATACCTTCCGGTTCCGGTGATGGTTCCACCGGTTCCCACACCAGCAACAAACAGATCAATCTCTCCCTCTGTATCTTCCCAGATCTCGGGACCTGTCGTTCTGTAATGTGCTTCCGGATTTGCGGGATTAACAAACTGTCCCAGAACAATTGCATTGTCATTTTCTGCTGCCAGCTCTCCCGCCCTGGCTATGGCTCCGCTCATCCCTTTGCTGCCTTCTGTCAGTACAATCCGGGCGCCATAACCGGCCAGAAGTTTTCTTCGCTCCACACTCATGGTCTCCGGCATGACAAACACCGTCCGATATCCTCTTGACGCGGCCACCGCCGCCAGACCGATCCCCGTGTTTCCGCTGGTCGGCTCAATGATCAGCGCACCCGGGCGGATCTTTCCCTGTTTCTCCGCCTCCTGAATCATGCTGAGCGCAGCACGGTCCTTTACGCTTCCTGCCGGATTGAAATATTCCAGCTTTATCAGTATTCTGGCCTTAAGCTGTTTTTCCTGTTCAATATTGGTTACCTCCAGCAGAGGAGTTCTTCCAATCAGTTCAGTTATGTTTTTATAAATCTTCAATGCTGTGCCTCTCCTTTCGTCTCTGTCTGATGCCTCTTTCTGCAAGGCAGATAGATACGCCTCTATTTTAATTTACCCTCTTCTCAATTACAACATTCACATTCTTTTTGTATATTTTTACGAAACCGACAAGTTTTTCATTGACTTTTATTGTTAAACATGCTACACTGACACAGTATCAGTTCAGAAAGATCTGGACAGTAACTTTTTATTTTCTTATGGAGGTATGCACAATGACAGGTACAGTGAAATGGTTTAACAACCAGAAGGGGTACGGATTCATCTCCGATTCCGAGGGCAACGATATTTTCGTTCACTACTCAGGACTGGTAATGGATGGATTCAAATCCTTAGAAGAAGGCCAGGCTGTCGAATTTGACGTGACAGAAGGCGCAAAAGGACCACAGGCAACAAACGTAGTAAAACTTTAATCAGAATTTTTAATGTACCTTTTAATTATATAAATCAGACAGACATTTAAATTAAAAGCAATACAGAAAAACGAGATTAAAAACTCAGGCCGGACAGAAATGTCCGGCCTGAGTTTTTTGCTTTACATTTTTTAACACAATCAGACTTCCATATGTCAGAGCATCTGATATCAGAATTTAATGTTTGACACATACGCCTCCGGAGCTTCCCATACGTCAAATCCGCTTCCCCTTAAAATGTCAACCACTCTTGCCGGGTCATCGCACTTGAGAACCGCCGACGCATCCGCGCCGTTTGCAAAGGCATACATATATTCCACATTGATCTCCCCTTCCATGATCTGGTGCATGGCTTTGCTGAGAGATCCGGTCTCATGGGGAACACGGAGCGCTACCACGTCTGTCAGCATAGCTGTAATTCCATGTTCTCTGAGAACAGCTTTTCCCTTGTTCGGGTCAGACACAATCATGCGGAGCATTCCGTATTCTGTTGTATCTGCCAGGCTCAATGCCACAATATTTACATCATTCCCTGCAAGGACGGACAGTACCTCGTCCAGTCGTCCCTGACGGTTTTCAAGAAAAACCGATAACTGCTGAATTGTGATTCCCATTCCTGCGCCCTCCTTTTTACAGTTTTCTGTTGTCGATCACGCGGACAGCCTTGCCCTCGCTTCTCTGGATTGATTTCGGCTCAACCAGCTTCACTCGTACAGATACGCCCAGTGCGGTCTTTAATACGCTGGCGATCTTATTTCTCAGGGCATCCAGTTTACGGATCTCGTCTGAGAATACAGCTTCATCCACTTCTACCATAACAGTCAGAACATCCATATTGTCTTCTCTGTCTACAATCATCAGATAGTGCGGCGCTACCGCTCCGCCCATGCTCAAAAGCGCAGTCTCAACCTGAGTCGGGAATACGTTGACTCCACGGATGACTTTCATATCATCGGTTCTTCCCGTAAACTTGGAGATACGGGGAAGGGTTCTTCCGCATTTGCATGGGGCGTGATTAATGCTTGTCAGATCTTTTGTACGGTATCGGATCAGAGGCATTGCCTCTTTTGCAAGTGTTGTGAATACCAGTTCACCTGTCTCTCCGTCCGCACATTTTTCATGAGTCGCCGGATTGAGCACTTCCGGATAGAAATAGTCGGCATGGACATGAAGTCCTTCTTTGTGAATGCAGTCCTGGGCAACGCCGGGTCCTGTCACTTCACACAGTCCATAAATATCGAAACAGTTAATGTGCAGAATACTCTCGATCTTCTTGCGCATCTCCTCAGTCCAGGGCTCTGCTCCGTGGATTCCGGCCTTGAGCTTCAGACGGTCTACCACACCTGCCTCTGCCAGAGATTCTGCCAGGTAAAGAGCGTAGGAAGGCGTACACGCAAATGCAGTCGCTCCCAGATCCTCCATACACATCATCTGTCGTTTCGTATTTCCCGCGGACATCGGGATTGCGGTCGCTCCCAGAGCCTTAGCTCCGAAATCCAGCCCCATACCGCCTGTGAACAGTCCGTATCCATAGCATACATGAATAATGTCCTCAGAAGTAAGACCTGCCATGGTAAGACCTCTGGCCACGCATTCGCCCCATACATCAACGTCTTTCTGTGAATAAGGCGCAATCGTCAGCTTTCCTGTTGTACCGGAAGTCCCCTGTACACGGACTACATCTTTCATGGGAATTGCCAGAAGACCGAACGGATAATTATTCTTCAGATCTTCTTTTGTCGTGAAAGGAAGCTTTTCGATATCCTCGATAGATTTGATATCTCCGGGCTCCACCCCTCTCTGCTGCATTTTTTTCCGGTAAAATTCAACATTGTCATACACCCTGCGCACTACATCTACAAGGCGTCTGCTCTGCAGGTCCGCCATCTCGTCCCTGCTCATACACTCAATTTTCGGATCACGGATCCGCTCAACCCAGTTTTCTAATGATACTCCAGCCATTTTGTTTCTCCTTTAATGTTTTTGCGGCAGCCTGCAAAATGGTTTTCAGATCTGTCTCCTGCCCCTCACGGACACAGGCTCTTTACAGTTCAGACTCTTCCACCAGTTTTACTTCCGCATCTTTTAAAACCTGTTCTGCTTTCTGAAAATCGTCTGTGTGGAACACGATAACCGGCGCCTTCTCTTCGCGGATGACAAAAGAATAAATATAATTTACGTTAATCTCACCGTCGGCAAGGATCTTGAGCATTTGATTCAGATTGCCCTTTTCATCCTTGAGCTCCGCTCCGATCACATCATTTACTCTTGTCACAAACCCTTTCTGCGTCAGGCTTTCTTTTGCCTTTGCCGGATCGTCGACCACCAGACGAAGAATACCAAACTCGGGCGTATCAAACGTTGAGATCGCACGGATATTGACATGGGACTCTGTCAGCACAGAAGTCACCCGCATCATACTTCCCGGCTGGTTTTCGACAAATACCGATATCTGTTTGATCACTGATATCACCGCCTTTCTTGCTCTCTATTCAGGCACTCTTAAAGAGTGTAGCCTACATCAAACGCTTTTTTGTTAATCTCTATCGTTTTCGGAGGTACTGTTTTTTCGATCACTTCATACCACTGTTCTTTTGTAAAATCCATATGCTGCGCCGCAACACCCAGTACAATCAAATTGAATACTTTCGGATTGCCCAGTTTTTTTGACTCCTCTGTAGCATCTACGCGGTATACTTTGTATTCTTTTTCCAGATCCTCCAGGATATGTTCCGGATACTCTGCCGCTCCGATTACTACAGGCATGGGATCAATCCGCCAGTCATTTACGATCAGCGCACCGTCTTTCTTAAGAAAATGTGCGTACCGCAGAGCTTCCAGCCTCTCAAAGGCAATGATCACATCTGCCTGTCCCTCTTCCACAATCGGCTCTGCGACCTTGTCGCCGTAACGTACAAAAGTCACAACGCTTCCGCCTCTCTGAGCCATACCGTGAACCTCGGAAAGCTTTACATCATATCCGCCCGCAATAGTAAGTCCTCCCAGGATTCTGCTGGTCAGAAGGGTTCCCTGTCCGCCTACGCCGACAATCATAATATTTTTTACCGCCATCTTACTCCCCCTCCTTTACAAGCTCGATTGCCCCAAATTTACACAATGACTCGCAGAGTCCGCAGCCGGTGCACATCGTATCGTCAATGTGAATTGTTCCGTCGGCATTTTTCGTCATGGCAGGACATCCCGGCTTCATGCACATGCCGCATTTTTTACATTTATCTTCATGGGCAATATAAAGAGGTTTCTTTCTCTTATCGAGAAGAACGCACGGCGTCTTTGTAATAATTACAGACACTTCGTCTTTCGCCGTTTCCTCTTTGATCGTCTTCTCCAGGAGCGGCAGATCAAAGGCATTGACTTCGTGTACGTTCTTCACGCCCATTGCCCGGCAGAGTGCCGGAATATTAATAGCATATGTAGAATCTCCCTGCAGGGTCTTTCCGGTTGCGGCGTGATCCTGGTGGCCGGTCATTCCGGTTGTGGAATTATCCATGATGATCACTGTACCTGTGGCGTTGTTGTACACCATATTCATCAGCGAGTTGACACCGGTATGCAGGAATGTGGAATCGCCGATCACTGCCACCCAGTTTTTAATATATTCTTTGCCTTTTGCTTTTTCCATTCCATGAAGAGTGGAAATACTCGATCCCATACACATGGTTGTATCAATCACGCTCAGGGGGGCAACGGCTCCCAGTGTATAGCAGCCGATGTCGCCTGCCGCATGCATTTTCAGCTTGTTCAGCACATAAAAGACGCTGCGGTGAGGACATCCCGGGCAGAGAATCGGCGGTCTTCCAGGAGCCTCAGCCGGGGTTTTAATATCCAGCTTTTCTTTTAAAATTGCCTCGCGGAGCATGTTGGCGCTGTATTCGCCCTGCACCGTTAAGATCTCCTTGCCAACAGCCTGAATTCCCCAGGATTTCACCTGTTCCTCGATAACCGGATCCAGTTCTTCTACAACGTACAGCTTCTCTACTTTAGACGCGAACTCTTCAATCAACTTTCTGGGCAGCGGATTCACCATGCCCAGCTTGAGTACAGAAGCTTCAGGAAGCGCTTCTTTTACGTACTGATAAGGAATTCCGCTTGTAATAACGCCGATTTTTGTATCATTCATTTCAACAGTATTAATCGGCAGTGTATTTGCCGCTTCAGCAAGCTCATTGTTCCGTTTTTCAATCTCAACATGACGGAATTTTGCATTGCCCGGCATCATAACATTTTTCCGGATATTTTTTTCATACGGTTTATCTTCCGGTTCCACGCGTTCTTTCAGTTCCACCAGACCCTGGGAATGAGCCAGTCTGGTCGTTGTACGGAAAATGAATGGACGGTCAAACTGCTCGCTGAGTTCAAAAGCGATTTTAAAGAAATCTTTCGCCTCCGCGCTGTCGGACGGCTCAATAACCGGTATCTGCGCCGCTCTTGCCACCATTCTCGTATCCTGTTCATTCTGGGAGCTGTAAAGTCCCGGATCGTCAGCCACTACAAGAACAAGACCTCCGTTTACTCCCATGTAGGATACAGAATAAAGCGGGTCAGCCGCTACGTTCAGGCCCACGTGCTTCATACAGGCCATGGCCCGGACTCCCGCCAGGCTTGCTCCTACCGCCACCTCAGTGGCCACTTTCTCATTCGGCGCCCATTCTTCATATACATCGTCTCTGTACTGGACAAGATACTCACTGATCTCTGTACTGGGTGTGCCGGGATACGCGGAGGATACTTTTACTCCCGCCTCGTACGCTCCTCGGGCAATCGCCTCGTTGCCCAGCATAATTACTTTTTCTGCCATATCACAGTCCATCCTTTCGTAAATCTGTCACTCTTTTCGCTTTGCCCTCAAATCTCTGAAGAGAGTTCGGAGCAACCAGCTTCAGCTGTGTCGCCAGTCCAAGCTGTGCCTTCAGCGCAGCCTTAATTCTGTTTTCCAGTTCGCTGAGTTTTGAGTAACTGTCAAGCAGTCTGTCATCAATCAGCTCTACTGTAATTGTCATCACATCCAGGCGGTTCTTTCTCTCCACAAGGATCTCATAATGCGGTCCGATCTCGTCAATCTTAAGAAGTACCTCTTCAATCTGTGTCGGGAATACATTTACACCGCGGATGACAAGCATATCGTCCGCTCGTCCGGAAAGGTTTTCCATTCTGCAGGTTGTTCTTCCGCATTTACAGGGTTCGTACATCAGCCTTGTCAGATCACCGGTGCGGTATCTTACCAGCGGCAGGGCTTCCTTGCCCAGGCAGGTTACCACAAGCTCTCCCAGTTCTCCCGGCGGAAGTACCTCTTCTGTTTCCGGATTGATGATCTCCGGTATAAACCAGTCTTCATTTACATGCATTCCGCAGAGTTCTGTACATTCCCCGGCCACGCCCGGTCCGCACAGCTCACTCATGCCATAGTTCTGTGTACAGACAAACTGCTCGCCCCAGACTTTATGCATTTCATCCCGCATGGGTTCCGTCATGCCTTCCCCGCCGAACAGGCCGATATGAAGTTTCAGATCCTTTTCTGGATCAATACCTCTTTTTCTTACCTCCTCGCCCAGATGCAGCGCATAGGACGGAGTAGCAACCAGAAGAGTCACTCCCATGTCCTGGAGAAACATAATCTGCTTGTTCGTATTTCCGGACGACATGGGAATTACAGATGCCCCGATCTTTTCCAGGCCCCCATGGAGTCCCAGAGCGCCGGTAAATGTACCATATCCAAATGAAATCTGAGCTACATCGTCTGCTGTAGCGCCTCCCATGCAGGCCAGTCTTGCCACATTGTTCAGCCACATATCAAGATCATTCTTCGTGTATCCTACCACCGTTGGTTTGCCGGTTGTTCCGGAACTGGCATGGTAACGCACGATTTCTTTTTTATCTACCGCAAAAAGCCCGTCCGGGTAATTGTCTCTGAAATCTGACTTATATGTAAAAGGCATCTTTCTCAGATCCTCTAACGTCTGGATATCTTCCGGTCTGACTCCTGCCGCATCCATCTTCTCACGATAAGGTTTTACACGGTCGTAAATATAATGCACCGTATCCTTCAGTTTAGACAGCTGGATCGCTTCGATCTCACTTCTCGGCAGAGTTTCCTCCTTTGCCCATATCATGTTAAAACTACCTCCTTCGACTAAACATTCGCCTTTTTTCAGTATACCATAATACTTTGCCGAGTTAAAGTGGAAAATTTGAATTTATGGGTGGAGAATTTATGGGTGGAGAAAGTTTCCGCCGTGGAGTCCGGGTATCGCGCCGGAGAGCACGCTTTCGCTCGGATCGCGGCGCAGCGGTACATAAGAGCGCAAAAGACGCGCTCTAAGTGCCGGCGCCGCTTTACGGCTCTCCATCACCATACCCGGACTCCCCGGCTGCGTTTTCTCCGCTCACAATTTCAAATTCAAACAAGAAGAAACGAAGACAGAACTTCATCGACTGACACAAGACTGTATTCTGCGCTGCTGTTTGAAAGCAGGTGTATTTTCCTGTTTCAAAAGCGGAAGTCGGATGAATAGTTAGCCGTAGTCGAAATAGTTCTGTCTTTGTTTTTGTTTGTTGAATTTGAAATTATCAGTGGCAGTGCCGATTGGAAAAGAACAGAAAATGGCGGAATACGGACGATGGGATGCGCCTTTCGGATAGCGGCTGCGGGAAATTTCGGCGACTTGAAGCGTAATTTAGTAAAACTTAAAACCCTGAGTACAGGCGTTAGGATTTTCAATGGAGCTGTCCGAACGGAACGTGAGTTTCCATTGAAAATCCTGTTTTTAGCCTGTATCCAGGGTTTTTCTGTTTTACTTTATTCTGCGGAACGGAGATCAAAATCTCCTCAGCCACTCTCCGAATACGATTTCTGTTTACTCTGTATCAAAGTATTTTCGGACTTTTTTTCAATCGCATGCCGCAGATAAATTCAAATTTACAGTCTCTTTGCGATCGCTTTGATGAATCCTTCGCTGTTTAATACGGTCGGATTTTCTATGGTTGTGATCAGTGCCAGGTCTTTTGTCATCTCTCCTGACTCAATTGTATCGATTGTGGCTTTTTCCAGGCGGTCTGCAAAATCGCACAGTTCCTGAATACCGTCCAGTTCTCCCCGTTTTCTGAGCGCGCCTGTCCATGCGAATATTGTTGCAACGGAATTTGTGGATGTTTCCTCTCCTTTCAGGTGTTTATAATAGTGACGCTGTACTGTTCCGTGGGCTGCTTCATACTCATAATATCCTTCCGGAGAAACAAGGACAGAGGTCATCATTGCGAGAGAACCGAAAGCAGAAGAAACCATATCGCTCATTACATCGCCGTCATAATTCTTGCATGCCCAGATATATCCTCCTTCTGATTTCATTACGCGGGCAACCGCGTCGTCAATCAGAGTATAGAAGTATTCGATTCCTGCAGCTTCAAATTTGTCCGCAAATTCCGCGTCATAAATCTCCTGGAAAATATCTTTAAATGTATGATCATACTTCTTGGAGATTGTGTCTTTTGTCGCGAACCAGAGATCCTGATGAGTATCCAGGGCATATGTAAAGCAGCTTCTTGCAAAGCTTTCAATGGATTTATTCAGATTGTGCATTCCCTGAACAATTCCCGGTCCGTCAAACTTGTGAACCAGCTCTTTTGTCTGAGAACCGTCCTCTGCAGTATAAACAAGCTCCACTTTTCCGGCGCCCGGTATCTTCATCTCCGATCCCTTATATACATCACCATAAGCATGTCTTGCAATTGTGATCGGTTTCTTCCAGTTTTTAACGCAGGGCTCAATGCCTTTTACTACAATAGGAGCACGGAATACTGTTCCGTCAAGAATAGCACGGATTGTGCCGTTCGGGCTTTTCCACATTTCTTTCAAATCATACTCATCCATACGTGCGGCATTCGGAGTGATCGTCGCGCATTTTACAGCCACTTTATACTTCTTTGTAGCCATAGCGGAATCAACCGTTACCTGATCGTTTGTTTCATTTCTATGCTCAAGACCGAGATCATAATACTCCGTCTTCAGGTCAATGTACGGTTCAAGAAGATTCTCTTTGATCATTTTCCAGAGAATTCTTGTCATTTCATCTCCATCCATCTCTACAAGAGGTGTTGTCATCTTAATTTTTTCCATTTTGCTGTCTCCTCCTAATTTTCGTTATAGCCCTGTTTTTTCAGATTCTGCATCACATGCATAATATGTTCGTTTGCCAGCTGCTCCGCCATATCCGCGTCACGTTCCCGGATCGCCCGGAGTATCTGGCGATGCTCCCGAATTGACTTTCGGGCTCTTTCCTCGGATACGACAGATGACACGCGGGCCATCTTTACATAATTATGGAAATCCGTCAGAACATGGCTTAAAATTCTGCTTCCGGACGCTTCATAAAGTATCGCATGAAACTGCCCATCCAGAACAGCGACCTGGGATGCATTGAATCCGGACTCTTTTTTTATCTGAAACTCAGATAAAAGAATTGCCTCTTCCAGCTTGTCCAGCTGCTCATCCGTAATATGCTCTGATGCCCATCTGGCACAAAGTCCTTCCAGCATAGAACGCATTGCATAAATATCCCATATATCCTTGCGGGATATACCGGTCACATAAGCTCCACGGTTCGGTATGATTGTTACCAGCCCCTCAAGCTCCAGCTGACGCAGCGCCTCTCTCACCGGAGTCCGGCTTACGCCCAGCTCTTTCCCCAGAGTATTTTCTCTGAGTTCATCATGTTCCTTGTATCTGCCGTTTAGAATGTCTTCCCGGATTTTCTGGAAAACACGGCTTCCAAGAGAATAATCCTGATGTTCTTCCATCTGATGCCCTCCCGCCGCAAAAGCATATAGCTCTGATACACATGTATAAATGCATTGACAAAACTACGTCTGTATAATTGTATACATTTATACACTTTTTGTCAATACAACCTTCCACGGGAGTTTTCTCAAAGCTTTCCGCCTGCCGTATCACACCGGACGAAAAACTTTATTATACTGCACTTCTGCTGCATGTTCCCGTGAATCAATCAAAAATATACCTGCCGGTCTGGTTCTCCTTACCGACAGGTATCCTTTTTTAAAGAATTCTAACCCGAAGCACGCCGTCCACTTCAGAAATTTTATTTTCCACTTCAGCCGGTACAGCTGCGTCAACGTCAATCATTGTATAAGCATATTCATTACGGCTTTTATTTGTCATCAGGGAAATATTAATCCCTTCTTCTGCCAGGATTCCCGTAAACTGTCCGAGCATCTTCGGGACATTCCTGTGAAGTACGGTAATTCTTGCGGCACTGCTCTTTTTGCCCATATCGCAGTCCGGATAATTAACGGAATGGTGAATATTTCCATTCTCAAGGAAATCTCTCAGCTCGGATGCCGCCATTTTCGCGCAGTTATCCTCAGATTCTTCCGTAGATGCACCCAGGTGCGGAATAACGATGGACCCTTTAACACCCACAATTTCTTTCGTCGGGAAATCTGTCACATAACAGCGCACTTTTCCGGAAACAAGAGCATCCACAATGTCCTCCTGATTCACAAGAATATCTCTGGCAAAATTGAGAATTACAACGCCTTTCTTCATAAGACCGATCGCGTTTTTGTCAATCATGCCTTTCGTATCTTCCGTAGCCGGCACATGAATTGTAATATAATCGCACTGATTATAAAGCTCATCTACCGTTTTTGCATGATGAATGTGTCTGGAAAGTTTCCACGCCGCATCCACCGACAGATAAGGATCATATCCGTACACGTCCATCCCAAGATTTACGGCTGCGTTTGCCACCAGAACTCCGATAGCGCCAAGGCCGATTACACCGAGTTTTTTGCCCTGAATCTCAGTTCCGGCAAAGGCCTTTTTCTTTTTCTCGGTAATCTTCGCGATATCACCGTCTTCCTCATATTCCTGTACCCAGTTAATACCGCCGATGATATCTCTTGCTGCCAGAAGCATTCCTGCAATTACAATTTCCTTTACACCGTTTGCATTTGCTCCCGGTGTATTAAATACGACAATTCCCTCTTCCGCACATCTGTCCAGAGGAATATTATTCACTCCGGCGCCGGCGCGGGCAATAAGCTTCAGATTCCGACCGAATTCCATATCATGCATTTTGGCGCTGCGCACCAATATGGCGTCCGCTTCTTTTGCCTCATCTGTGTTTACATAATTTTCATCCAGCTGTTCCAGTCCTGCATGAGAGATCGGATTCAGGCAATGATACTTAAACATTTTACAGATTCTCCTCTTCAAATTTTTTCATAAAGTCTACCAGCGCAACAACGCCTTCATAAGGCATTGCATTGTATATGCTGGCTCTCATACCGCCTACTGTCCGGTGCCCTTTCAGATTTTCAAGCCCGGCAGCCTTTGCCTCTTTGACAAATTTTGCGTCCAGATCGGCATCTCCTGTAATAAAAGGCACATTCATAAGAGAGCGGTCCTCCTTTTCAACTGTTCCCTTAAACAGTTTGCTCTGATCGAGGAAATCATAGAGAACTTTTGCCTTCTTTTCATTTCTCTCTTTCATTGTTTCAAGTCCGCCCAGAGACTTGATCCACTTGAACACTTTACCGCAGATATAAATGCCGTATGCCGGCGGTGTATTATACAGTGACTTCGCATCCGCATGTGTTTTATATGTGAGCATGGTAGGCGTGCCCGGAAGTACATCCTCCGTAATCAGATCTTCCCGGATGATTACAATAACAACACCTGCCGGTCCGATATTCTTCTGCACACCGCCATAGATAAGTCCATATCTGGACACATCTACTGGTTCAGACAGGAAGCAGGAGGAAACATCCGCTACCAGAGTCTTTCCTTTTGTATTCGGAAGAGTTTTGAATTTTGTCCCATAAATTGTATTGTTCTCACAGATGTAAACATAGTCTGCATCCTCGGAAACAGGCAGATCTTTGCAGTCCGGAATATAGGAAAACGTACGGTCCTCAGAAGATGCTATTCTGTTGACTTTACCATATTTTTCTGCCTCTTTTGCCGCTTTTTTTGCCCACTGTCCTGTAATAATATAATCAGCAACCCTGTTTTTCATCAGATTCATGGGAATCATTGCGAACTGCTGGGAAGCTCCTCCCTGAAGGAAAAGCACTTTATAATTGTCAGGGATATTCATCAGATCTCTCAGATCCTGTTCTGCCGTTGTAATGATCTCTTCAAAAGCTTTTGAACGGTGGCTCATCTCCATCACAGACATCCCTGTCCCGTTGTAATCCAGCATTTCTGCGGCCGCTTCCTTGAGCACCTCTTCCGGAAGAACTGCGGGGCCCGCTGAAAAATTATACACTCTGCTCATTTTAACTACCTCCTCAATTATATATATACAGCGGGATTTATCTCGCCATATCTTCTTCGTCAAATGCATCGCTGATAGATGCTCCCGGAGCAACCATGGGCCATACCTTATCATCACTGTCAATCTGACAGTCAATAACTACCGGTTTGTTCAGCGTCAGAGCCTCTTCCAGAGCCGCTCTGAATTCCTGCTGACTTGTCGCGCGGATTCCGACGGCGCCCATTGCCTCGGCCAGCTTTACAAAATCAACCGCGTCTCTGAGCACAGTTGCGGAATATCTTTCATCATAAAACAGATCCTGCCACTGACGCACCATACCAAGCACATGATTATTTACCACAACCTGAATAACCGGAATATTGTGTCTGACCGCCGTGGCAATCTCGTTCATATTCATGCGGAAACATCCGTCTCCTGCAATATTGATGACTGTTTTATCCGGGCATCCGGTCTTTGCGCCAAGCGCCGCTCCCAGACCATACCCCATTGTCCCGAGGCCGCCGGATGTAAGAAGGGTATGGGGCTTTGTATACTTATAGTACTGGGCCGCCCACATCTGATGCTGTCCTACTTCAGTTACTATAAGAGACTCTCCCTTTGTCTGGCGGTAAATTTCTTCTACTATAAACGGACCTGTCAGTCCTTCCGGATGATATTTCAGAGGATATTTTTCCTTATAATCTTCTACCTTTTCAAGCCATTCTCTGTGTTCCTGCTGATCCAGATTCTCATTCAGCAGTTTCAGCACATTTTTAATATCTCCTTCGATTCCCTGGGTGATAATAATATTTTTATTCATTTCCGCAGGATCAATATCAATCTGAAGAATTTTCGCGTTTTTAGCAAATGTCTCTGTATTTCCTGTCACACGGTCGCTGAATCTTGCGCCCACAACAATCAGAAGATCACACTCGCTGACACTGTAATTTGAAGCTTTTGTGCCGTGCATTCCCAGCATACCCGTGTAACGCGGATCCGTACCCGGAAAAGCACCTTTTCCCATAAGGGTATCTGTTACCGGTGCATCCACCTTTTCCACAAATTCAAATAATTCATCGCTGGCATCGGAAAGGACTGCGCCTCCTCCGACGAAGACCACCGGACGTCTGGAAGCACGTATCATGGAGAGTGCGCTCTCAAGCTCCTCGCGGCTGATCTGTACTCCGGCACATGCAGGCTGTTCTGCCTCCTTATATTCGTACTCAGTTACATTGGCAGTTACATCTTTCGGAATATCAATCAGAACCGGACCAGGACGGCCGCTTTTTGCAATCTGGAATGCTTTCCGGATTGTATCTGCAAGATCAGATACATCCTTGACTATGAAATTATATTTTGTGATCGGCAATGTAATGCCTGTAATATCAATTTCCTGGAAGCTGTCTTTTCCAAGAAGAGATACTCCCACGTTACATGTAATCGCTACAATCGGAATGGAATCCATGTAAGCCGTGGCTATTCCTGTGACCAGGTTAGTTGCTCCCGGTCCGCTGGTTGCCAGGCATACACCGACTTTCCCAGTTGCGCGCGCATAGCCGTCGGCAGCATGAGAAGCTCCCTGTTCATGGGATGTAAGAATGTGACGTATCTCTTCTCTGTGTTTATATAATTCATCATAAACATTAAGAATAGCTCCGCCCGGATATCCGAATACAGTATCTACTCCCTGCTCCTTCAAGCACTCTATTACTATTTCTGCTCCATTTAACTGCATGGCGCCTTCCTCCCTGGTTATTTTGTTTCCTCTGTCTTTGGTATTTCCAGAATTGCCCCCCGGTTGCCTGATGTAACCATAGACGCATATCTGGCCAGATAACCGGTCTTAACCTTCGGCTCTCTGGGCTGCCATTTTTCTCTTCTGGCTGCCATTTCCTCGTCTGAAATATCAAGTTCCAGCTTCAGTTCAGGAATATTAATTTTAATTATATCCCCTTCTTCCACCAGTGCGATCGGTCCGCCTACAGCTGCTTCCGGAGATACATGGCCAATGGATGCTCCTCTGGAAGCGCCGCTGAATCTTCCATCCGTAATCAGAGCTACAGAAGATCCGAGACCGTACCCTGCAATTGCAGATGTAGGATTGAGCATCTCTCTCATGCCCGGGCCGCCTTTCGGTCCCTCATATCGGATCACGATTACATCACCCGGATTAATCTTTCCACTCTTGATCGCCTCTGTGGCATCTTCGTCGCTTTCAAATATTCTGGCAGGGCCTTCATGCACCAGCATTTCATCACAGACCGCAGATCTCTTTACTACACTTCCGTCCGGAGCCAGGTTTCCTTTCAGAACTGCAAGACCACCGGTAGCAGAATATGGATTATCAATCGGACGGATTACTTCCGGATTCTTATTGTCGCATCCTTCTATATTTTCGCCGATTGTCTTTCCGGTAACTGTCATGCACTCTGTGTAGAGCAATCCTTTTTTATTCAGCTCATTCATAACCGCATATACGCCGCCTGCCTCATTGAGATCCTCGATATATGTATGTCCGGCCGGAGCCAGATGACAGAGATTCGGAGTTTTTTCGCTGATACTGTTGGCAAAGTCAATTTCAAAATCCATGCCGATTTCATGGGCAATGGCCGGGATATGAAGCATGCTGTTTGTAGAGCATCCCAATGCCATATCAACTGTAAGGGCATTCAGAATTGCCTTTTCTGTAATAATGTCTCTCGGACGGATATTCTTTCTCACCAGTTCCATCACCTGCATACCGGCATGTTTTGCCAGCTGAAGACGCGCAGAATATACAGCCGGTATGGTTCCGTTTCCTTTCAGTCCCATTCCCAGAGCCTCTGTCAGACAATTCATGCTGTTTGCCGTATACATACCTGAGCAGGAACCGCATGTAGGGCAGGCTTTATTTTCAAATTCACAGAGCTCTTCGTCTGAAATCTTTCCTGCCGCATAGGAGCCTACTGCCTCAAACATACTGGAAAGGCTGGTTTTCTGTCCTTTTACATGTCCTGCAAGCATAGGACCCCCGCTGACAAAGATTGTCGGAATGTTCACCCGCGCCGCTGCCATCAGCAGTCCCGGGACATTTTTGTCACAGTTCGGTATCATAACAAGGCCGTCAAACTGATGAGCCAGCGCCAGAGCCTCTGTTGAGTCGGCAATCAAATCCCTTGTTACCAGCGAATATTTCATACCGATATGGCCCATAGCGATGCCGTCGCACACCGCAATTGCCGGAACCATAACCGGAGTTCCTCCTGCCATGGCAACCCCCATTTTTACCGCCTCTGTAATTTTATCCAGATTCATATGTCCGGGAATAATCTCACTGTAGGAGCTGACAACACCGATCAGAGGCCGGTTAAGCTCCTCCTGTGTCATACCCAGTGCATTAAACAAAGATCTGTGCGGCGCCTGCTGGACGCCTTTTGTAACTGTATCGCTTATCAAATCAAATCTCCTCACTTTCTGACTGAATTTTTTTCAGATTCACTTTATTGAATATACGCGCAGATTCTGTCGCCCATCTCAGCTGTGCCGATCTGAGTTTTTCCCTCTGACATAATATCAATCGTACGGTATCCGTCTTTCAGAACGTCTTCCACTGCCTTTTCAATAGCGTCTGCTTCTTTGTCCAGATCAAAAGAATACCTCAGCATCATTGCAGCCGACAGAATTGTAGCAATAGGATTTGCTATTCCTTTTCCCGCAATGTCCGGAGCAGATCCGCCGCTGGGCTCGTAAAGTCCGAACTTTGTCTCATTCAGGCTGGCAGACGCAAGCATTCCGATAGAACCGGTAACCATACTTGCCTCGTCAGAAAGAATATCCCCAAACATATTCTCCGTCAGGATCACATCAAACTGAGCCGGATCCTTCACCAACTGCATCGCACAGTTATCGACAAGCATATGCTCCAGCGTAACTTCCGGATAATCAGACGATACTTCTTCTACTACTTTTCTCCATAGTCTGGAGGAATCCAGAACATTTGCCTTATCTACACTGGTCACTTTTTTTCTTCGTTTCATGGCAATATCAAATGCTCTTATTGCGATTCTGCGTATCTCATTCTCATTGTATGTAAGCTCATCTCTCGCAGTCAGTACACCGTTTACTTCTTCCGTGCTCCTGCTTCCGAAATAAAGACCTCCTGTAAGTTCTCTCATAATCATCATGTCAAATCCCTGTTCGGCTATCTCTTCTTTCAGAGGGCAGGCATCTTTGAGTTCGTCGTAAAGAACCGCAGGACGAAGATTAGCGAAAAGATTCAGGCCTTTCCTCAGAGCAAGAAGCCCTGCTTCCGGCCGTTTTGACGGTTCCAGCTGATACCAGGGAGAGGTCTTTGCATCTCCTCCGATGGATCCCATCAGAACCGCTTCACTTTCTTTTGCCAGCTTTAAAGTTTCCTCTGTAAGAGGAACACCGTTTACATCAATAGAGGCTCCTCCCATCAGAAGCTGTGTATAAGAAAATGTATGTCCATACACTTCTCCGACCCGGTCCAGCACTTTCAACGCCTCGTTCACAATCTCCGGACCAATGCCGTCTCCCTTAATTACTCCGATTTTTAATTCCATCTTACCCCATCCCTTCGAATGAAAAATACTGATAGTCTTTATCATACCGCATTTCAGCTGTTGTTTCAAGTGTTTGCGGCAAAAAATAGAGGGCGCTCTAAATTATATAAACTGTAAATATACCTATATACAAAAAATCCTGCAGCATCAAACTACAGGATTCTCTGATTCTTATTCCGCGTTCGGTTTCTCGATCTGAGCAATTGCAGATTTCTGCATCGGAATACGGCAGTTTTTATTATTTCCAAATTCTACAATTACATCATCGTCTGTAATGTCAATAATAACGCCATAAAATCCGCTTGTGGTCAGGGCTGTATCTCCAACTTCCATCGTGGAAAGCATAGCCTGAAGTCTCTTCTGCTCCTTCTTCTGAGGACGCATGAGAAGGAACCACATTCCTCCGATAATAATTGCATATACAGCAAGCAATCCTACCATTTGCATAATTAAACTTCCTCCTAACTATTTGTGTTCCGCCAATCTTCTCTCCGGCAGAAACAAAAAGCCGGGAGACGATAAGAATACTATACACAATATCCTCTTATTGTTCAAGTATCTTTTTGGAAAAAACCGTCAGCTCATTATTGTCGGTCCGGCCATTGCGGAAAGTTTTTTCTTTTTATACGTCTGATACTCTCCGGCATCAATTGCGTCCCTGATTTCCTCCATCATCGTATTATAAAAATACAGATTATGAAGAACACACAGCCTCATGCCAAGCATCTCTTTCGCCTTGAGCAGATGCCGGATATATGCCCGGCTGTAACTTCGGCAGGCCGGACAGCCGCATCCTTCCTCGATGGGTCTGTCATCAAGCTCATACCTTGCATTAAATAGATTTAATTTCCCGTGATTTGTGTACACATGTCCGTGCCTTCCGTTCCGGGTGGGATATACACAATCAAAAAAGTCCACGCCCCGGTCTACAGCCTCCAGTATATTTGCCGGAGTTCCTACTCCCATAAGATAAGTAGGTTTATTTTCAGGCAGATAGCCGACTACCGCATCCAGAATCCGGTACATTTCTTCATGGCTTTCTCCTACCGCCAGGCCTCCGATTGCATAGCCGTCCAGATCAAGCTCTGTAATCTGCTGTGCATGAGCAATCCGGATATCTTCATAAATACCGCCCTGGTTAATCCCGAAAAGCATCTGGTGAGGATTAATCGTATCAGGCAGAGAATTAAGCCGGGCCATCTCATTTTTGCAGCGGGCAAGCCAGCGTGTTGTCCGCTCTACGGAATCCGACATATACTTTTTGTCCGCCACACTGGAGGGGCACTCGTCAAAAGCCATGGCAATCGTAGACGCCAGATTTGACTGTATCTGCATACTTTCCTCCGGTCCCATAAATATCTTTCTTCCGTCAACATGAGAGTGGAAATGAACGCCCTCTTCTTTGATTTTTCTGAGTGACGAAAGAGAAAACACCTGAAAGCCGCCTGAATCCGTAAGTATTGGACGGTCCCAGTTCATAAACCTGTGAAGTCCTCCAAGTTTTTTTATTACTTCATCTCCCGGTCTGACATGAAGATGATAAGTATTGGAAAGCTCGACCTGGGTTTTAATCTGCCGCAGATCATCTGTGGAAACTGCCCCTTTGATTGCTGCGGCAGTTCCTACATTCATAAAAACCGGCGTTTCTATAGTGCCGTGTACTGTATGAAAACGTGCCCGTTTGGCCTTTCCATCTTTTTTCAGAAGTTCATATGTCATTTTATTATTTTTTACTCCTTCATATTTTTCAGAAATGTGCGTCTGTCCGGCGCACATATATATGAGGAAGCAGAATTCTGCTTCCTCACTACTCAGATTTTATTTTCCTGCAGTCATTTTTAATTATGAATAATAACCGGCGTACCTGCAGTTATCATCTCAAAAAGCTGTGATGCTTTGTCATACGGCATATTTACACATCCGTGGGAGCCATGTGACAAGTACCAGTCACCGCCGAACTGAGCCTGCCATGTGGCATCGTGGAAGCCATGTCCCTGATAGGTAAAAGGCATCCAGAAGGCCACCGGTGTTTCATAGGAAGGCTTGCCTGTAGCCGGATCAATCTCTCCTTTAAGCGTAGAGTCTCTTTCTGTATAAAGAATAGAATAAACACCTGTCGGAGTGTCCCTGTCATCCGCCGGAAGTCCGGTCACAACATCGGAAGTCAGGGCAACCGAACCGTCCACGATATACCACATCTTCTGCGCGGATATATCTACCTCGGCGTACGTAGTTCCCCAGTCCTGTTCAGAACGGGAAGCGGCAGTCTGCTTGTATTCCGGTTCTTTGGTCACAGTCTCTCCGTTTTTGATATTTTCAATCAGATTCTGTGTTTCCTCTGCCTCATTTACAATCCAGCCATATGTACCGCCGGATACCTCCGTCTGTTTGCCGTCCGGAGTTGTAATGCTTCTTGTCGTTCCTACGGTATCATATTTCTTGCCAAATTCACGCATCCATTCTGCTACAGCATCTTCATCGAAAGTAACATTCATATCATCATCGCAGCTGAGCCACTGAGAAATGAGTTCTTTGTCTACCACAACCTCCTCGTCCATTGTATATGTGATCTGTGCCTTTATATACTGATTCATTATATCACAGGCATTCTGAACTTCCTCAGATTCGGACGTATACTTCGGCATCGTATAGCATTCTTCATCCATCATATTCAGCGTATCCCTGAATTCCGTAATATACTGGACAGCCTTTTCTTTCAGCACTTCTGTATTTACAGCCGAACCGTAAACCTCCGGTTCAATCACATACTCTGTGCCGTTATATTTAGGATAAGCGGACACGGACTCCGTCTGATCTTTCGTAACAGCTTTGATGGACTGCAATTTTTCATTCAGCAGTGCTTCATCATAATTCACGCCAATTGATACATTTTCTTCAGATCTTATAAAAAATCCCGCGGGCCACAAGAGCGGATTCTGCGCATCCAGAGCATCCTGAATTTCCGAACTTTCAGCATATTCAAGTCCGATCTCAGAACCTTTTATCGTATTTCTGTCATTATTCTGTTCAACAATCGTAAGTTCATATCCGTCTACCTGCTGTTTAATATAATCTTCTACATCTGCAATAGTTTTTCCGGAAAAGTCTTTCCCGTTAATTGTTGTATTGATATAGAAATGACCGATAAAAAATGCAGATATTCCGAGATATATCAGCAGCAGGCCGCCGATAATACCTCCCGCGATAAAAAGTCCCTTCTTTCCGGATTTTCCGGATTCCTGTTTCTTTTTTCCGCGGCGCCGTCTGCGTCTTCTTTCCTTACCGGGCAGGACTTCCTGTGCCTCTTCCTCATCATCTGACCAGGCGCCCTGTTCTGATGGAATTACATCATTATCTGCGGCATCTGCCTCAGGATTCTCTGCCCTGTCAGACTCCGGCACGCTGCCTTCATCGTTCTCATCAGGATCGCTGCTCTCACTGCTTTCTGCAGCAGAAAGTACCGCTTCTGCAGGTATCTTGTCCGTTTTTTCTTCTTCCAAGTCCTTTTCTGTATGATCTGTATTGTTTCTGCTGTCTGGAATTTTTATTTCTTCAGAAGTTGTTCTGGAGTCTTTTTTGTTTTCATTACTCATTTATTAATCATCTCTCTCCTTTTTCAACATCTCGGCAACATTATATTACGAAAAACAGAAAAAGTACAGTGAATTCTTTTTGTTCAAATGTATCACAGTTTTCTATCCTCTTACTTGCGTCGATTCATGTCTTCCTATATAATGACTTTTATGCGGTAAAATTTCTTCTTTTTATCGGAATACAGCTGTAATAAAAAGCTTTTTGAAGGGAGACTTATAAAATGAGTGGATCATCATTTGGAAAACTGTTCCGGATTACAACCTGGGGCGAATCCCACGGAGCAGGAATTGGTGTTGTAATAGACGGGTGCCCGGCCGGGCTTGCTCTGGATGCAAATATAATTCAGACATTTCTTGACAGACGAAGACCCGGGCAGAGCAAATATACAACAAAGCGCAGTGAACCAGATACAGTAGAGATTCTCTCCGGTGTCTTTGAGGGGAAAACAACCGGTACCCCAATCTCTCTTCTGGTACGCAATCAGGACCAGAGATCCCGGGATTACGGCAATATAGCCCACACGTTCCGGCCGGGACATGCGGACTACGGATTTTTTGAAAAATACGGCATCCGGGATTACAGGGGCGGAGGGCGTTCTTCCGGCCGGGAAACGATCGGGCGTGTAGCTGCAGGAGCTGTGGCTTCTGCTTTTCTGAAAGAACTGGGAATTTCTGTCCGTGCTTATTCCAAATCAATCGGACCCTATACAGTTTCTGAAGAAGAATATTGTTTTTCTGAAATATTCGAAAACAGCTTCTATCTTCCAAATAATGCCATAGCTGAAAAAGCGGCCGAATACGTTTCCACTCTCATGTCTCAGTGTGATTCCTGCGGCGGAATTATAGAGTGTACGGCAGACGGCCTTCCTGCCGGCCTGGGAGAACCGGTATTTGACAAGCTTGACGCGCTTCTTTCCCAGGCAATTATGTCCATCGGAGCCGTGAAAGGAGTAGAAATCGGAGACGGTTTTCTCGCCGCCGCATCTGTCGGGAGCCGGAATAATGATCCTTTCTACATGGACGGCAAAAAAGTATGCAAAAAGACCAATCACGCCGGCGGTTCACTTGGCGGCTTAAGCGACGGCTCTCCCCTGATCCTGCGCGCTGCCGTGAAACCTACATCCTCCATTTCCCGGCCACAGGACACAGTAAATGAAGCCGGAGAGAATACAGAAATTCTGGTCAAAGGACGTCACGATCCACTTATCGTCCCCCGGGCTGTAGTGGTAGTGGAGTCCATGACCGCCATAACTCTGGCCGATCTGCTGCTGCAAAATATGTGTTCACGCATAGAACACGTCAGAAGAATTTATACGGAGGAATAAAATGTCCAATAAACTGATCAATATTGTGGATATTACAAAATCTTTTGATGATACCATAGTACTTGACAAACTGAATCTTTATATACGCGAGAATGAATTCCTTACACTGCTGGGCCCCAGCGGCTGCGGGAAAACCACGCTTCTGCGTATCCTGGGAGGTTTTGAAACTCCTGATTCCGGGGATATTATCTTTGACGGGAAGAATATCAACAAGCTGCCGCCGAACCGCCGGCAGCTTAACACGGTTTTTCAGAAATACGCCCTGTTCTCCCATATGTCAATTGCCGAAAATATTGCTTTCGGTCTGAAAATCCGCGGCAAATCTCAGGCATATATCAGGGACAAAATAAAATACGCGCTGAAGCTGGTTAATCTGGAAGGCTATGAAGAACGAACCCCGGATTCTCTCAGCGGCGGTCAGCAGCAGAGAATCGCCATAGCAAGAGCAATTGTCAACGAGCCGAAGGTTCTTCTTCTGGATGAACCGCTTGGCGCGCTGGATTTAAAACTCAGACAGGATATGCAGTATGAACTTATGCGGCTGAAAAACGAACTCGGCATTACGTTTGTTTATGTTACTCACGATCAGGAAGAAGCTCTTACCATGTCAGATACTATTGTTGTTATGAATCAGGGATATATCCAGCAGATCGGAACTCCTGAAGATATTTACAATGAACCGCAGAATGCTTTTGTGGCTGACTTTATCGGAGACAGTAATATTCTTCCTGCCACTATGGTTGAAGACAAGGTGGTTAAAATGCTTGGGGCGGTCTGGCAGTGCGTTGACGTAGGATTCGGACAAAACAAGGCAGTTGACGCTGTAATCCGCCCGGAGGACATTGACCTGGTATCCCCCGGCGAAGGAACCATTAACGGTGTGGTAACCAATCTGATTTTCAAAGGCGTTCACTACGAAATGGACATACTTGCGAACAACTACGAACTGCTTGTACACAGTACAGATATGTTTCCGGTCGGCACTGAAGTAGGCATCCGCGTGGATCCTTTTGATATTCAGATTATGAAGAAACCGGAATCAGAAGATGAGGAGGCAGCGGGAATTGAAAACTAGAAGATTGCTGGCCGGCCCCTATCTTTTCTGGGCCGTATCATTCATTATTATCCCTCTTCTGCTGATCGTATATTATGGTCTTACAGATACTGACGGAGCTTTTACACTTTTAAATCTTGCGAAAATGGCGGAACCCGAAAATCTCAAGTCACTGGGTCTGGCGCTTCTGCTTTCCCTGGTAAGCACACTGATCTGCCTGATACTCGCCTACCCTCTTGCCATGATTCTCTCAGAGAAAAACCTGAACCAGACAAGCTTCATTGTACTTATTTTTATTCTTCCCATGTGGATGAATTTTCTCCTGCGCACCCTGGCCTGGCAGACTCTGCTGGAAAAAAACGGAGTAATTAACAGTATTCTTGCATTTTTTCATCTGCCTGAACAGACTCTCATAAACACGCCGGCAGCCATTATTCTCGGAATGGTTTATAATTTTCTGCCCTTTATGGTACTGCCTGTATATAACGTGCTCTCCAAAATTGACGGAGATGTAATCTATGCGGCAAGAGATCTTGGCGCAAACAGCATTCAGACTTTCACTAAAATCATTCTGCCTCTGAGCGTGCCCGGAATAATAAGCGGTATAACCATGGTATTTGTTCCGTCTCTTACGACATTTGTTATTTCTGACCTGCTGGGCGGAAGCAAGATTCTCCTGATCGGAAATGTAATTGAGCAGGAATTCAAGCAGGGAAGCAACTGGAATGTAGGTTCCGGACTTTCTCTTGTTCTGATGATCTTTATAATTGCAAGCATGGCGCTGATTGCCAAATATGATAAGGAAGGGGAGGGAACAGCATTTTGATTAAAAGCGCTGCAAAAAAAGCTTATCTGGCGCTGATCTTTCTTATTCTCTATGCGCCGATTTTCACTCTGGTTATACTGTCTTTTAATAATACCAAAACCCGCTCCAGATGGGACGGATTTACCGGCAAGTGGTATATCCGGCTTTTTCAGAACGAGGATATTATGAACGCACTGTATACCACGCTGATTATTGCCCTTCTTTCCGCTCTGATTGCCACACTGATCGGAACAGCGGCTTCACTCGGCATTCAGGCCATGAAACCGCGTATGCGGACTCTTCTCATGGGAATTACGAATATCCCCATGCTGAATGCAGATATTGTAACAGGCATCTCTCTGATGCTTCTGTTCATCGCATTCCGCTTTACACTGGGATTCTCCACTATTCTGCTGGCTCATATTACATTTAACATCCCCTATGTGATATTAAGTGTAATGCCAAAGCTGAAGCAGACAAGCAAAAGCACCTATGAAGCAGCTCTTGATCTGGGAGCGTCTCCTGTCTATGCTTTTTTCAAGGTTGTGCTTCCGGATATAATGCCCGGAATTTTTTCCGGATTTCTGCTGGCTTTCACGATGTCTCTGGATGATTTTATCATCACCCACTTTACCAAAGGACCTGGCATAGATACTCTGTCCACCAAGATCTACAGTGAAGTCAGGAAGGGAATCAAACCGGAAATGTATGCTCTGTCTACAATTATGTTTGTAACAGTACTTCTTCTGCTGCTACTGATTAATATGTCTCCGCAAAAGGCAGAAAAGCAGCGGACGAAACGAACCCGTTTCGGAGTTTTTCAGAAATTCAGCCGAATATTTTTCCAGCGGGTCGTTCCGGTTGCAATTATCGGTGTAATTATAGCCGGCGGCTTTATTTACGGCAATAACGGAGCAGTCTCCTCCGGCGAACAGGTGATTGTCTACAACTGGGGCGAGTATCTGGATCCTGATGTAATCGACCTGTTTGAAGAAGAAACCGGAATTCATGTTATATATGAAGAATATGAAACAAATGAAATCATGTACCCGAAAGTACAGTCGGGCGCAATTGCATATGACGTGGTCTGCCCCTCTGACTATATGGTTCAGCGCATGATCGAAAATAATCTTCTGGCAGAGATTAATTTTGATAACATTCCGAATATAAAATATATTGACAACATATATATGGATCTCTCCACACAGTTTGATGAAAGCAACAGATACAGTGTGCCTTACCTCTGGGGAACTGTAGGAATTCTTTACAATAGAACTATGGTAGATGAACCGGTAAACAGCTGGGGAATCCTCTGGGATGAAAAATATAAAGACAGCATACTGATGCAGGATAGTGTCCGCGACGCTTTTGGAGTTGCTCTGAAATATCTGGGCTATTCGCTGAATTCCACTGATCTGGATGAACTGGAAGAGGCAAAAAAACTGCTGATAGAACAGAAACCTCTGGTACAGGCATATGTGGTGGATCAGGTCAGAGATAAAATGATTGGAAACGAAGCAGCCATAGGAGTCATATATTCTGGTGAGGCGCTGTACTGTCAGGAAGAAAATCCGGATCTTGAATATGTCATTCCGAAAGAAGGATCCAATCTCTGGATCGATTCCTGGGTTATACCGAAAAATGCCCGTAACAAAGGAAATGCAGAAGCATTTATCAATTTCCTCTGCCGCCCGGATATTGCCAAAATGAATTTTGAATACATCACTTATTCTATTCCAAACAGTGCAGGCCGGACGCTGATCGAAGACGACTGGATGCGCAACAGTACTATTGCATTCCCGGATATCTCTCAGCTTGAAAACTGTGAAACTTTCCGTTTCCTGGGAGATGAAAACGAAGTTATCTACAATGAACTCTGGCGGGAAGTCAAATCAAGCTGAAACTCCGGAAACTTACGGCAAAAAATTTCTGAAAAAAGAGCGAAACAGAACTATGTCTGTCCTGTTCGCTCTTTTCATTTAAACTCTGAAGCATCCGCCGCCGATAAACTCTCTCAGAAGAGAATTGGTCGGCACATTTTCACTTCCGATTCCCACAAAATAATCGAAAAATTTCAGCAGGCGCTTTGCCTCAACATATTCCCGTGAATTCCGGTCCACACCGAAAAGCAGCGGCTCTACATACTGCTTCAGAACTGCCAGTTCATATAAGAGCGATGAATTAAACATTACATCCGCATTTTCCTGATAAGGGAAAATATTTTCTTCTTCACCTCTGCGGACAGACGGCCACATGGCAATGGTCCGCATGGCCGATGCCCCTCGGGTTCTGGCGTCCCGGACAAGACGGCGGATCAGACGACCGTCTGTGGAGGGAATCCGGTTATGCTCATCAATATTCAGCTGGGTAAGCGCGCTGATATATATTTTAAACTTATTCTCATCGTTTAACATTTCTGACAGCTTTGGATTCAGACAATGTATTCCTTCTATGATAAGAATATCATTATCACCCAGCTTTTTCGGATACATCTCATATTCTCTTCTCCCTGTTTTGAAATTAAAAACCGGAAGAAAGACTTCCTCTCCATTAAGCAGCCGGCCCATATCCTCATTAAATTTTTCTATATCAATTGCTTCAATACATTCAAAATTATAATTTCCTTCTTCATCTCTCGGCGTATGTTCCCGGTCTACAAAATAATTGTCCACAGCAATCGGATGGGGCCGGAAACCATTAACCCGGAGCTGGATTCCAAGTCTGTGGGAAAAGGTCGTTTTTCCGGAAGAAGAAGGTCCTGCCACCAGTACAAACTTTACATTTCCCCGTTCTGCGATCTGCTTGGCAATCTCCCCGATTCTCCTCTCCTGATAAGCTTCCTGAACAAGCACAACTTCCCGCATATCATACCTGGTCACCATTTCATTCAACGCTCCTACCGTATCAATCTCCTGTCTGTCTCCCCAGCGGACAGATTCTTTCAGCACGTGAAATAGTTTCGGAAGCGGCTCAAACGGCGGTACTTCTTCCGGATTCTCTCTGGACGGCATCTGAAGCACAAATCCTTCATCATATGGAATCAGTGAAAAATATTTCAGACAGCCGGTATCCGGCACCATATACCCATAATAATAATCTTCAAATTCATTGATACTGTAAATGTTAACTTTAGATACACGTCTGAATTCAAATAGCTTTTCCTTATCATACATTCCATGGCGGTGAAATCTTTCTACCGCTTCATCCGTATGAATAGAACGTTTCCGGATCGGAAGGGCCTCTTCTGACAGTTCTCGCATCCGCCGCGATACTTTTTCAAGAAATGCGGAATCTGTCTCCACATCGCCGTTTACTGTACAGTAGTAGCCGCTTCCGAGAGAGAAATGAATTCTCACTCTTTCAATTTTATCATGTCCTGCCGTATCATAGAGAGCTTTCACAAGAAGGAAACAAAGACTTCTTACATAAGTTGCGTGACCGATCTCATCCTCCGTCGTAACAAATGTAAGAGAACAGTCCTTCTGCAGCGTTTTTGTCAGCTCCTGCAGACGCAGCTGATCTACAAACACAAGCACTATCTGGTGGGCGTAACGTGACTGATACTCTTCTGCAATTTCCCTGTATGTTGTCCCTTTGGCATACCTGCGCTTTTCTCCGTCTATCGTAACTGTACAGCTCTGAACTGTCATTTTGTCCCTCCTTATATGGAATAATTCTGATATTTTCCGGAAATGCCGGCTATTTACGGTATTACCTGGAAAGGATGAATAACCGGCGCTGTTTCTACTTCCAGTCCCGGAAGCTTATCCGCCAGGAACTGTCTCATATCATCCATAAAGATATATTCCGTTCCATAATGCCCTGCATCAATTACTGCCAGCCCCTGCGCTACGGCGTCCAGTCCTTCGTGATGACCGATATCTCCTGTAACAAGCACATCCGCTCCTTTTTCGATTGCAACAGGAATGGCTGATTTTCCCGAACCAGGCGATACAGCGATTCTGTACACCATCCGGCCCATGTCCCCGAACACCTTCAGACTCCCCAGTTTCAGACTATGCCGGACATGGGCACAGCATTCTGAAAGCGTCATGGGTTTTTCCAGATTTCCGATTCTTCCGATCCCCTGTTCCACACCTTCCTCAGACGATGTAACATCAAGAACCTGTGCATCACGGATATCCAAAATATGTTCCGAGAGTTCCGCCATTCCAAGGACATCATAATTGGTATGCATAGCATAATAGGAAATATCGCTCTGGATCAGCCGTACAAGCCTGCGGCCGATAAACTCTTCATCCGTCACCTTTTTTATCGGAGAAAAAATAAGGGGATGATGTGTGATCAGCATATCCGCCCCTGCTTTTTCGGCGCACTCAATCACATGCTCCGTGGCATCCAGAGCCAGATACACCCGGTTCACTTCTTTTTCCGTGCGGCCGGCCAGAAGTCCGACATTATCAAAATCAAGCGCGGCGCCCCGCGGATAAGTTGCCTCAATTACCTGTATAATCTCTCTGCACAGCATAATAACTCAGTCCTTTCTCTGTACATTCCAGTTCCATTTCCACTTCTTTTCGTCTTTCCCTGATTCTCCCGGAATCCTTCTTTTCCAGCTGCGACAGAATCTGTTGTTTAATGCAGTGTTCCCGTTCTAAGAATTCATGGAGGACAGGATTCTGCCTTTCCAGAAGAATTTTTCCGTACCGCAGTTCCACTTCGGTCCATGTCTGCTTTTGCGCCCTTTCCAACGGATTTTCTTTCGATTTTCCTTCTCCTTTTCTTCTGCATGGCGGCTTTACCTTCATCATGGGATAGTATTTTCCGTCATCCAGAACCATATTCTCTTCCAGAAACAAAAAACCTTCCTCTAAAAGAAAGGCTCTTACTTTTTCTACCTCTGACTGGGGCTGCAGAATACATTCTTCCAGATATTCAGTTACGCCGGCTCCTTCTTTCAGAATACGTATCATCAGGCCTCCGCCCATGCCTGCCAGAACCGCCGACTGTACTTCTCCCGGCTTCAGTGCGGAAAATCCGTCTGACAGCCGGGTTTCTATCTGATTCTCCAGTCTGTTGGCTTTGATATGTTCTGCCGCGCGCAGAAGAGGACCTTTATTTACATCTGCGGCAATGGCCCCCGGTATCCTGCCGGCTTTTACCAGACAGATCGGAACATATGCGTGATCTGTTCCGATATCCGCCATCCGGTATCCGCCGGTGACAAGTTCAGCTACCGCCTGAAGGCGGAAAGAGAGATCAGGAAACTGTTCCAATGCTTTCCGTCCCGTTCCACATTCCTGCTCAGTCAAGATAATCCCTCAGCTTTCTGCTTCTGCTCGGATGGCGGAGTTTACGGAGCGCCTTCGCCTCGATCTGACGAATACGCTCTCTGGTTACATCAAATTCTCTGCCCACTTCTTCAAGCGTACGGGCACGTCCGTCATTCATGCCGAAACGAAGACGAAGCACTTTCTGTTCTCTTTCAGTAAGCGTATCCAGCACTTCATCCAGCTGTTCTTTCAAAAGCGTCTGGGCAGCCGCTTCCGCCGGCACCGGCACGTTGTCATCCTGTATAAAATCACCAAGATGGCTGTCCTCTTCCTCTCCGATCGGAGTTTCAAGAGAAACCGGCTCCTGTGAAATTTTGAGAATCTCGCGCACACGTTCTACGGGCATGTCCAGCTCTTTTGCAATTTCTTCCGGAAGAGGTTCCCTTCCCAGTTCCTGAAGGAGCTGTCTGGAAACCCTTATCAGTTTATTAATGGTTTCCACCATATGCACTGGAATACGGATTGTTCTTGCCTGATCCGCAATCGCTCTGGTAATCGCCTGACGGATCCACCATGTGGCATAGGTACTGAATTTATATCCTTTATGATAATCAAATTTTTCCACCGCTTTAATCAGACCCAGGTTTCCTTCCTGGATCAGATCAAGAAACAGCATGCCGCGGCCCACATAACGCTTTGCAATACTGACTACCAGACGGAGGTTTGCCTCAGCAAGCTCTTTTCTTGCCTCCTCATCGCCTTCCTCCATTCTCTTTGCCAGCTCTATCTCACGTTCTGCGCTCAGAAGGGGGACTTTTCCGATTTCCTTCAGATACATACGGACCGGGTCTTCAATGCTGACGCCTTCCGGTACAGACAGATCGATATTTTCCACATCAACGTCTTCCTCTTCGGCGATGATATCATCAATTTCAACTTCAATATCATCTGCCGCATCGCCGCTGATGCGCAGTACATCGATATTGTTTGCTTCCAGATAATCAAATACCTTCTCCATCTGATCAGTATTCAGTTCCATATCCGAAAAGAAATCATTGATTTCCTGAACATCCAGTATGCTCTTTTTCTTCTTCCCCAGCGCAACCAGTTCATTCATTCTTTCCAGAAACTTCTGCTGTGTGTTTTCTTCCATGTGTCCATCCTTCCTTCGCCGCGCATATACGCAGGCTATCTTGTTTTATTTTATCCTTAATCAATAGAAATATGCAGTTGTCTCAGCTCTTCCAGTTTCCGCTTTTCCTCCATCAGATGCTGAAGGCCGGCCATATCAGAAGGATCCAGTTTAAGAGTCTTCTGATCAATTCTGTGGGCTTTAACTCTGAGAATCGTTTCCCGCAGCGCCTGTTCTCTTTCTTCTTTTGTTTTCAGCTCCTTAATCCGTGTATGGAAAAGGGACGCCGCCTCCCTGTGCTCGTTCTCTTCCGTAAAATGATTCAGAATCCGGGCAGCATTCAGTTTCCCGTCCTTTCTCTGTTCGTACAGAAGCTCTGCTACCTTCCGGTAAATTTCTCCCGTAAAATCATCCGGACTGATATAACTGCTGATACAGTCAAAGACCTTTTCACTCTCGATCATCCAGGTAAGCAGCGCCTTCTGAGATGTGAGAATCCCGTTTTCTTTTGGTTTTTCATTTCCCGCGGCTCTTCTGGGCCGCTGTACCGGCCTTGCCATTCCGGAGTTTACAGCTGTCTTTGTAACCAGCTTCGTCAGACTCTCTTTACTGATCCTATACGTGGAGGCTACCGCCTCTATGTAATTATTGCGCTCCAGCTCGTCCTCAAACTCAAGAAGATGCCTTGCCGCCTCCCTGAAGAAATCGGTTTTCCCCTCCGGAGACGCCATATCATAGTCATTCTCCAGTATTTCAAGACTGAAAAGAAACCCGTTTCTTGCATTCTGAATTCTTTTTTCGTATTCCTCTTTTCCCAGATTCTTAATAAATTCATCCGGGTCTTTATACGGTTCCATCCGGACAATCTTCGCCGATATTCCCGCATCCTTAAGTATGGGAAGCGCCCGCAGCGCCGCTTTCGTTCCTGCCTCATCACTGTCATAAGTCAGATAAACTTCCTTTACATAGCGCTTGATCAGAGAGGCATGACCGGTAGTAAGCGCGGTTCCAAGAGAAGCTACGGCATTTGTAAAACCTGCCTGATGCAGGGAAATCACATCCATATATCCCTCACACAGAAGAAAATATGGCTTTCTGGATGTCCTGGCGCGGTTTAATCCGTACAGATTCCGGCTTTTATCAAATACCGGAGTCTCCGGTGAATTCAGATATTTGGGCTTTCCATCACCCATCACTCTTCCGCCGAAGCCTATTACTCTGCTGTTAACATCCATAATCGGAAAGATTACCCTGTTCCAGAACTTGTCATAAACTCCCTGCCGTTCATCTGTGTTGATCAGTCCGGCCTGACGGATCAGTTCCTCACTGTATCCCTGTTTTCTGAGATATTTATACAGATCATCGCTGTACTTATTGGAATATCCCAGACCGAACGCTGTAATTGTACTGTCCGACAGGCCTCTGTTTTTCAGATATGTATAAGCCTGTGCTCCTCGTTCTGATTTGAGCTGCACGTAAAAATATTTTGCCGCCTGTTTATTCACCTCAAGTATCGACGACTTTAAATCTGCTCTTTCTTTTGCCTCTTTTGAGTATTCCCGTTCCGGCAGAGCAATCCCCGCCCGGTCCGCCAGATACTTTACTGCTTCTATAAAAGAAAAGTTCTCATATTCCATAAGAAACGTAAATACATTTCCTCCCGCTCCGCAGCCGAAACAATAATACATCTGTTTCTCTCTGCTCACGGAAAAGGAAGGGGATTTTTCATTGTGAAACGGACACAGCCCGAAATATGAACTTCCTTTTTTCTGCAGCCGGACATAACCGGATATTACATCTACTATATCATTTCTTGTTCTTATCTCTTCAATCAGTTCGTCTGAATAGTACATGTCTTCCTCCATGCTGTTTCCTCTATACTGGCTTCAAAGAACACCCTATATTATATATTCGACAAAACTTTTTTCTTTCCTTTTATTTTTTCCATGATTCCGGAATAAAATAATCCTGGAATTTTTTTACCGCATAGGAATCCGTCATCCCGGCTATATAATCGCACACGATCTGCTCTCTGCCGGATTCTCCCCGGGACAAAGCGTCCCTGAACTGCTGCGGAAGGATATCCGGATGCTTAACACAGTATTCAAAAAGCTGTTCAATCATATGTATCGCTTTTTCCTCTTCTCCCTTGGCCCGTGGATTTAAGTAGACATTTTCAAACATAAATCGTCTGAGATCGGACATCGCCCTGCCTACCTGACTCGACATCCGTATCTCAGGCTGATCCATACTGTTTATAATCACATCATGTACCATTTTATTAAGACGGGCCTTGCATGAACTGCCCAGCACTTCTCTTATATCTGCGGGAATATCTTCTTCCGTCAATATTCCTCCCCGTATAGCGTCATCCATGTCATGATTGATGTAAGCAATTTTATCAGACAGTCTAAGGACCTGTCCCTCCAGAGTATGAGGTGTGCCGGAAGTCTGATGGTTCAGTATACCGTCCCGGACTTCCCAGGTAAGATTCAGCCCCCGTCCTTCTTTTTCAATACAGTCCACAACACGAAGGCTCTGTTTCTGGTGCTGAAAATGATAAACATGATTCAGGGCCTTTTCGCCGGCATGACCGAAAGGCGTATGCCCCAGGTCATGTCCCAGAGCAATCGCCTCTACTAGATCTTCATTAAGCCGCAGCGCCTTTGCAATGGTTCTGGCATTCTGAGAAACTTCCAGAGTATGAGTCATCCGTGTTCGGTAGTGATCGCCTTTCGGAAGGAGAAACACCTGGGTCTTCTGTTTCAGTCTGCGGAATGCTTTACAGTGCAGAATCCGGTCCCTGTCTCTCTGAAAGACGGGACGGATATCACACTGAGGTTCCTCCCTCTGCCGCCCTTTGGAATTCTTGCTTAATGTGGCATAAGGGCTTAAATATTCTACTTCCCGCTCCTCAAGCTGTTCCCTGATTGTCAATGCCATACTTATTTCTCCTTCAGACGTTCTTCAATCGCGTCAACAACAGTTTTTAACACTTTTACTCTTGCATAATATTTATCATTGCCTTCTACTACCACCCAGGGTGCATAATCAGTTGAAGTGCGCAGGAGCATCTCATTTACCGCATCCTCATACTGATCCCATTTTTCCCGGTTTCTCCAGTCTTCATCGGTAATCTTCCACTGCTTTTCCGGATTCTCCTGCCGTTCCTTAAAACGCCGTTCCTGTTCATCTTTGTCAATATGCATCCAGAATTTGATTACAATGGCTCCTGCGTCACAGAGATCCCTTTCCATATCATTGATCTCCTTGTAAGCTCTCTGCCACTCTTCTTTTGTACAGAATCCCTCTATACGTTCTACCATAACACGTCCGTACCAGGTGCGGTCAAAAATTGCCACATGTCCCGCTTTTGGCATTGCGCGCCAGAAACGCCACAGATAATGATGCGCTTTTTCTATGTCATTGGGTGATGCAGTAGGATTTACCGCATACCCGCGGGCATCCATTTTTGCCGTCAGACGCTTAATTGCTCCGCCTTTTCCTCCCGCATCCCAGCCTTCAAATCCAAGTACAACCGGAATTCTTCTGCGGTAGAGTTCACCGTGGAGTTTTTCTATCTTCTTCTGCAGCTTATCCAGCTTTGCTTCATATTCTTCTCTTGTATATTTCAGAGACAGATCTGCCTTGGAGAGAATGGACACCTGAAGCTCCCTGAGTTCTTTATCCGCTTCCCTGGCCACTTCTGAAACATTCATATGATCTTCTGTTTCCTGATCCGCTGTATCTCTGTTTTTCTGCCGCGCCAGTTTTTCAATCTGATCTGCCATGGCCTTAATTACTGTAGTATAAATCTTTACAGTTGCGAATCTACGGTCCGTAGCCTCGATAATCGTCCAGGGCGCATAATCTGTGTCTGTTTTAAAAAGCATATCCTCCATCATCGCGGCATATTCGTTATATTTTGCATTTCTCTCAAGATCTCCCTGGGTCACACGCCATGCTGTTTCTTTGTTCTTCTGAAGCTTGTCAAAGCGCTTCTTCTGTTCCTTTTTACTGATATCCAGAAACAGTTTGATAATTACAGTGCCGTCATCTGTCAGCTGTTCTTCAAAAGAATTAATTGAATGAAATGCTTCCGGAAGTTCTTTCTCTTTTGTACGTTTTTCAAACCGGTCGATCAGTACTCTTCTGTACCAGCTGCCGTCATAAATAGCGATTCTCCCCTTTTCCGGAGTTTTGATCCAGAATCTCCAGAGGAACGGATGCATCCGCTCTTCTTCGGTTTCATTCTTGACTGGGTATACATGAAATCCTCTCGGATCCATACTCTGGATCAGCTTGCCGATCTGAAGCCCTTTTCCCGCCGCTCCGAATCCTTCAAATACAATCATAATGGGAATTTTAAGTGCTTTACATTCTCTTTGAAGCTGTCCGATTTTGGTTTCAAGCTGAGACATTTTTTCCTTGTACTCTTCTTTTGACAATTTTTTTAACAAGTCAACTTTTTCTAACATATTTCTCCCTCCGCTCTTCTTATTCAGATAGTATTAGCCTCTTCCAGTAAATTATTGTAATTATATCATATAAACAGTAAAAAAAAGAGAAATCCGTTAAAGAATTCCTCTTTTTTACGTTCTTTATATTTTTTTAATTCTGGCCTTCATCCAGCTGTTCCATCAAACGTACAACCAGCTCCTGATTTGTCATGTTCAGCCGCTCAAAAGCATTGCAAAAATCTTTGTTGCGCTCCAGACTTTTCTCAACTTCAATACGATACTCCTGCGTCATTCTGACATCAGACAACTTTAATATATAATCCGCTGAAACATGAAAGAACCTGGAAAGCTGAATCAGAAGATCCGCCGGAAGAGAATTATCCCCGTTTTCTATCCGGCTGATCGTCTGTTGAGAGACATTGATTTTTCCTGCAAGATCTTCCTGTCTTAAGCCCCTTTCATTCCGAAGCTCCTTCACACGGTTATCCACTGTATACACACCCTTTAGTCATTTATACTTTATTGTACCGAATCTGCGGTTTAGTGCTATCCGTATTTCGGATTAAAGTATACTCATATACCGGGTGTATTATTACATACTTACCGAAGGGTGATAAAATATAACTGGTGATAGATATGATGTCAAACACAATCGGAAAAAATATCAAAAAACTACGCAGACAAAATGCGGTCAAACAGGATGTACTTGCATCCAGTCTTCACATGCGCAGACAAACCATCTCTTCATATGAACGCGGTATTACGCTCCCAAGTATTTTCACTCTGATTCGAATTGCAGATTTTTTTAACGTGACACTGGATGAACTCACCGGAAGAACAGAACTTGCTATTCAGAAAAAAGAGGATCTGCATTAATAGCAGATTATATGTAAAAAGAGGCTTGCCCGGCAAACGAGGCTCTCCTGCAAAATAAAAAAGCCCTGAAAATAATTCAAGGCTTTTTCTCAATGCGGAAGATGGGACTTGAACCCACACGACACGAATGTCACAAGATCCTTAGTCTTGCTCGTCTGCCAGTTCCGACACTTCCGCATTCTCTATTTCTGTGGCCGTCTTATCTCACGTGCTGACCACAAGTGATATAATACTATTCATAGTCCAAAATGTCAACTGATATTTCCGAAAAAATTAAAGTTCGAATATTGTTCTAATTTTTCTAAAATTTCCGAAAATTATATTAATACAAAAAAATGCGGCTGTGTCTGATATCAATGTTTTCAAACAGACACAGCCATATTATTTCTGACTTTTTCTATTTCAGACTATTCCATATTTCCCGGGAATTTCGGAATTCCGTCAAATCCTGCTTTCAGATCCTCATCTGTCGGGATATAATCGGTCATTTCTCCGTTATTATATTTCTCATATGCCACCATATCGAAATATCCGGTTCCTGTAAGGCCGAAGAGAATCGTCTTTTCCTCACCTGTCTCTTTACATTTCAGAGCCTCATCTATAGCCGCACGAATCGCATGGCTGCTCTCGGGTGCGGGCAGAATTCCCTCCACTCTTGCGAACTGTTCTGCCGCTTCAAATACAGCAGTCTGTTCTACAGAGCGCGCCTCCATATAACCATCAGCATACAGCTGAGACAGAACGGAACTCATTCCATGATAACGGAGACCTCCGGCATGATTGGCTGACGGAATAAACCCGCTTCCCAGAGTATACATCTTTGCAAGGGGACATACCATTCCGGTATCACAAAAATCATATGCGTAAACACCTCTTGTAAGACTGGGGCAGGACGCCGGTTCTACTGCAATAAACTGATAATCAGCTTCCCCCCGCAGCTTCTGTCCCATGAATGGAGAAATGAGTCCGCCAAGATTAGAGCCGCCGCCAGCACATCCGATAATAATATCCGGCTTAATGCCGTATTTATCCATTGCTGTCTTTGTTTCCACACCAATCACGGACTGATGCAGGAGCACCTGGTTCAGGACGCTGCCAAGAACATATCTGTACCCTTCTGTATGGGTTGCCACTTCCACCGCCTCGGAAATTGCGCACCCCAGACTTCCTGTGGTACCCGGATGTTCAGCCAGTATCTTTCTTCCCACTTCCGTCGTATCTGACGGAGACGGCGTCACACTTGCTCCGTATGTCCGCATCACCTCGCGACGGAACGGTTTCTGTTCATAAGAGCATTTTACCATGTATACTTTACAGTCCAGATCCAGATATGCGCACGCCATGGAAAGGGCCGTTCCCCACTGGCCAGCACCAGTCTCAGTAGTTACACCTTTCAGTCCCTGCTCTTTCGCATAATATGCCTGAGCAATCGCAGAATTCAGTTTATGGCTTCCTGATGTATTATTTCCTTCAAACTTATAGTAAATCTTTGCCGGTGTCTGAAGCTTCTCTTCCAGACAATAAGCCCTTACAAGCGGTGACGGGCGGTACATTTTATAAAAATCACGGATCTTTTTCGGAATTTCAATATAGCGGTTATCATTATCCAGCTCCTGTTTTACCAGTTCATCACAGAAAACGGCTTCCAGCTCTTCTGCAGTCATAGGCTGCAGTGTGGCAGGATTCAAAAGCGGAGCAGGCTTATTTTTCATATCTGCCCGGACATTATACCACTCTTTCGGCATTTCACTTTCTTCAAGATAAATTTTGTAGGGAATTTTCTGTTCACTCATTTTTCTTCTCCTTTCTTTCCGCGAGAGAAGCTGCCTTTCGTGTGCACAGCGGACTGGAAAAACAAAAACTCCTGTCCCTTGCATTTTCTGCAGGGACAGGAGTTTATATTCATTCTCCTGCGGTGCCACCCGGCTTGATGTTATTATACATCCTCTCACGCATACCAACATATGCTTTCTTTGTTAACGGAGTCCAGTCTCCGGCTTACCTACTGTATTTTTCAGCTCGCCCTCAGAAGCCCATTCACCTTATGTCCGACATGCCGCAATTTCACCGCCTGCGGCTCTCTGCTAAGCATTCATTAAGATTACTTGCTCTTCTTCAACGGTTTAAAGAAACTTTATCACTCCTGAAAAAGAATGTCAATATCTGTTATGCACTTTTTCTGCAAAACACATAAAATCTTTCAATTCAATAAACCTGCCGTCATCCAGTACAGCACGTCCGCTCATTTTCCCGAACACCTGATGCTGATCGGACCGGATCGCCAGCCTGGATATAGATTCTGCTCTGTCAAGCACGGGAATAAATTCCATTTCAAACCGGCCGTCGTCGGAAGTAAAGGACCACGGACTCATATAATCCCCTTCCGGAATATGAAACTCAACATCATCCAGCTTATGACTTTTTCCATCATAATACAAAATATTTTCCGTTGCTGATGATGTATCCCCGGCCCCATAGCCGATATTGAACCCGAAAGTTCTGCCTCCCACAGTGCCGTTGCCCGAACTCCAGTACCAGGTGCTGTCATATGGCAGAACTCCTCTGCCCCAATCCAGCGTTCCATAATCCTGTTCCGGATCAAACCACCAGGTCATATCATCAAAGGCCATATATCCTTCTGCTCGCATACAGTTAATTTTCTGATTATAATAAAATGTCTTTTTCCCGGGCCATGTTGCGGCAATTGCCATCATGTCCATTTCCGGCCGCTCCAGAGACAGTTCACAATAAAACGGCTTCCCCTTCCAGAAATTTTTAAAGTCACAGGATATAAAATGCCTTCCTGCTTCTTTTCGGAATTCCAGGCGGAGTCTTTTATCTCTGCACACAATGGCTCCCACTTCAGAAGAAGCCGGCATTTTCATATTTCCCATAGGAAAAGGAATCAGAATTGTCTCCGTATGTTCCCACCCTTCTTTGAAGTTCAAAAGGGAAACAGACCTGAAGCCAACATACCCTTCATCCGACAGCGTAAACCCGCAGGCATAATCCTGATTAAGGATAAGATAATAGTCTCTTTCTTTTATCCGGAACTTCGGCGAAACAATACGGCTTCTGTCATACTGCCAGACAGGATGCCTGGCCCATCCCGGCTCCTGAATTTTTCCTTCTTCGTTCAGTAGCGGCTGAAGTGAAGTCACCTCATGATTTCTCATATATTTATCACTCCCCGACAGCATGACTGTTTTACATGTGAAAACAACAAATCAAATTCTCAAAACTGTTCCCGCTCACATTCTTCAGCCATACTTAAAAATTAAGAAAAGCCCGAATCCCACCAGGGACCGGGCTTCTTTTCTTATTTTACTACGCAATCTTCTCTTTTGCAAGTGCTGCAAGAGTTGCGAATCCTTCTTTGTCATTTACTGCCAGTTCAGCCAGCATCTTTCTGTTCATCTCAACATCAGCCAGCTTCAGGCCATGCATAAATTTGCTGTAGGACAGTCCGTTCATTCTTGCTGCCGCGTTGATACGTGCAATCCAGAGCTGTCTCATCTGACGCTTACGCTGTTTTCTTCCCGCGTAAGCTGAAGTAAGAGCTCTCATTACAGACTGTTTTGCTACTCTGTACTGTTTGGAACGGGCTCCTCTGTAGCCCTTTGCCAGTTTAAGTGTTCTGTTATGTTTCTTTTTAGCGTTCATTCCGCCTTTAATTCTTGCCATTTCTTAATCCTCCTATTATCAAAAAACCGATGTACTCATCCATTCAGACGTGCTGTTCGCAAAACCGCATCCGCGATGCCGCCTGTGTCCGTACCGCTTCTTTTACAGATACGGTAAAACCTTCTTCATGTTTTTTACATTTGTAGCATCTGTAATCGTAGACTGTCTGAGATTTCTTTTTCTCTTTGTAGACTTCTTTGTTAAGATATGGCTCTTGTAAGCTTTATTTCTTTTCAGTTTTCCTGTAGCTGTTTTTTTGAAGCGTTTTGCCGCCGCTCTATTTGTTTTGATTTTTGGCATGATAATTTCCTCCTTTATTGCGCCGCCTTCCGGTTCTTCATTTCGAAGTATTTCTTTAACGTTTTACAGTTAAGACCATACTCATATTTCTGCCTTCCAGCTTCGCAGGCTTTTCTACAACCGCGACATCTGCAAGCAGTTCTGCAAAATCATCGAGAATATGTCTGCTCTGCTGTACGTGAGCCATCTCCCTTCCGCGGAAACGAAGTGTGATTTTGACTTTATTTCCTTTGGAAATAAATTTTCTGGCATTGTTTACCTTTGTATTCAGATCGTTTGTATCAATATTCGGTGACAGACGCACTTCCTTGATCTCAACAGTCTTCTGCTTTTTCTTTGCTTCTTTTTCTTTTCTGGACTGTTCATATCTGAATTTGCCGTAGTCAATGATCTTGCACACAGGCGGTTTTGCCGCAGGCGCAATCTTTACAAGATCAAGTTCTGCCTCCTGGGCAATCTTCAGCGCCTCCCGGGCGGACATGATGCCTAACTGTTCCCCATCCTCGCCGATCAGACGAACTTCTCTGTCTCTGATCTGCTCGTTAATCATTAAATCGCTAATTGTAGTATACCTCCGTCAATGAATTTCCTTAAGGTTTCTTATGCGAAAACACAAAAAAACGAGTGAATACCATATCCACCCGACAATCAATAACACTGCTTCCGAACCACAGAAGCCGATTCATCAATATCAGACCAATAGTCACCCGATTGTGCTATGGTGAGAGTGGATACTCTACTTTGTTTTTTGCCTTACGCAAAGTTGAATATACCACACTCACCATTTATTGTCAATAATAATTTTATTTTTACAAAAAGATTTTCTGGTCTTTCAGATCTCCCCTCTTCTTGCCGGCATTACCTGTGGCTTCCCAGGCAGAATACCGCTACCACGCCTGGACCTGTATGGCTTCCGATTACCGTTCCGATATTGTTAATCAGAATGTTATGGATTCCCATTTTTTCACGTACAAGTCTTGCAACATATTCCGCGTCCTCAATACAGTCCCCGTGGGTGATCATTATAATGTCATTATCCCAGCCCTCTGCCTGTTTCACGGCCATATCCACGATTTTATTCAGAGATCTCTTCCGTCCCCGCTCTTTTCCGATCACCTGAAGTTTCCCTTCGTTATCCATATGTATGATCGGTTTGATCTGTACCAGAGTGCCGATCACAGCTGTTGTCTTTGACACCCGTCCGCCTCTGTGAAGATGGTTCAGATCATCCACTGTAACATTATGACAGATGTGAAGTTTATTTTCCTCTACCCACTCTGCCAGCTGATCTATGGTCATGCCCTCTGCTTTTCTTTTCAGAGCATGATGAAGAAGAAGACCTTCTCCCAGGCAGGCACAGAGAGTATCAATCACGATCACTTTTGCCTCCGGATATTTTTCGGACAGCATCGCTCCGGCTACACGCATACTGTTCAGCGTACCGCTTAATCCCGAAGAAAAACCGAGATGGATAATATCTTTTCCCTCTTTCAAAAATGGTTCCAGCATGTCGGCGGCTTCCTCCGGATTCACCTGAGAAGTTGTGGACATCTTCCCCTCGCGGAGTTTCGCAAAAAATTCTTTTGCGGAAAGTCCATGCATATCTGTATATGTCTGTCCATCGATCGTATACCTGAGCGGAATAACCGGCACATTTCTTTCTTCCAGCCATTCCAGTGGCAGATCCACGGTGCTGTTTACTGTGATCACATAATCTCTCATAATTAAAAATCCTCCCGAGCAAATGCTCCTTCTATTTGCACTGCAGCGCCGAAAATGCCGGCGCTGCTTCTATGCTTTTTATATCATATCATTTTTCCTGTTTATAGGCAAAAGCTTTTTTCGAGAAGATATTTCGTTTTCCGTTCCTTTCCGCCGACATGACCGGGCGGACATTACGTTTCATCAATTCATCTTTACATTCATATAATTTCTTCCGGACAGGGTTTTATTGAAAATAAGAAAACAAAGAACCAGTATACATCCCGCTATAAATCCTGTCAGATTGAAAAGCGCGGTAAGAATAAGGAGCAGAAGACGCATGAATTTCAGCGCGTAGCCCAGTTCAAAGTTTGGCTGTGTATAATTTGCCACAGCTACAAATGCCATGTATAGCATTACTTCGGAGTTGAACCAGCCGGACTGCACCGAAAACTCTCCCATAACAATACCTGCAATCACACTGAGCGGTGTGCTGAGCATGGTCGGAGTATTCATGGCCGCAAGCCTGAGACCGTCAATGGAAAGTTCCAGGATCAGGAACTGAAAAATCAGAGGTATATTAACTGTATCTCTCACTGCTACAAAGGAAAAGACTTCCGGGAGCCATTCCAGGTTCTGCATAAAAAGGAGATACAGAGGCGTAAAAAATACCGTCGCGATGGTTATCAGAATCCTTGTTGTTTTCAGATATACGCCTGTCACGGTCGGAAAATAATAGTCGTTTGCCTCCTCTATCATATCCAGAATGGATGTGGGCAGAATCATTGCAGAAGGAGAATTATCCACCAGGATGACCACTTTGCCTTCCAGAAGGCAGGCGGCAGCTGTGTCCGGGCGTTCCGTATATTTGAATTTGGGGAACGGATTGAACCATTTTCTTTTAAAGAGAGCTTCCGCAAGGCTCTGCTGATTCATCCGCAGATCTCCCAGCCGCAGGCTTTCAATTCTTTTTCTCAGATTATCCAGCAGTTCTTTGTCCACCCGGTCTGACATATAGCAGAGCGCAATATCCGTGCGCGACGCCTGCCCTGCCTCCGCCATCTCCATAATCAGATGAGGATCCCGGATTCTCCGGCGCATCAGAGCAGTGTTAAATACAATTGTCTCTACAAATCCGTCTCTTGAACCTCTGAGTGACTTGTCTTTGTCCGGCTCATCCACGCTTCTGGCCGGATAAGTACGGCAGTCAATACAGATGCATTCTTTGTACCCGTCAATAAAAAGACAGGTTGTACCTGAGAGCACATTTCGAATTACCTGGTCAAAATCTTCCAGAATATCAACCTCTACATACGGCACGTGCTTCTGCACAAAGTCATCCGCATCATCCGGCATATCCTGTTCTGTAACAGAGAGAAATGAGTCCATGATCTTCAGCATTGCCTCATCTTTCATAAATCCGTCGATAAAATAGAACACGGCATTCTTTCCGCCGATTATTATCTCTCTCCGGATAACGTCAAAACTCTCTTTCACCGGAAGGATTTCGTTCATATATACTATATTTTCCTCAAAAGATATACTGAGTTTTTTTGTATCTTTTTCAACCATAGAACACATTCCCCTTTTCCGCCGCCGGGGACGCGCCGGCAGCTGCTGTTTTTCCGCGCGTCCGCAAAAAGCTGCTGTTTCTATGGCTAGACTGCCCCTGTTTCCGCAAAAATATACGGCCGCAGTACAAAATCCGCCGCAGGCAGATCCGTATCCGGCCGTAAATTCTTTTTATCGTTTCATTAAATCCGGGGGGTTGTGATCAGTCCAGATACCCGGCTTTTTTCATCTTTTCAAGCACCTGCTGCTGACGCTGATACGCCAGTTCCGCTTCGATTTTAAATGCCATAAACATTTCAGCCACTTTGCGAACCAGTCTTTTTTCCTGTGTAAAGTACTGGTTCTTGGCGAGCTGCTGCGTTATGGTACTTCCTCCTTCCACGTACTCCCCTGCTCTGATATCATTGAGCAGCGCTCTCCCGATGGCAATGGGATCAATACCCGGATGTTCATAAAACCTTTTGTCCTCCACCGCAAGCACGGCATCTATGTAAGTCTGTGGCAGTTCATCCAGAGAAGTATAATTGTCAATTGACTCAATCTGCCGGGCCATCTCCTCCACGCTTTTCCCCGACAGCGCTTCCCGATATTCCCTGTATCCCTGAAACAAAAGAATGCCTCCCGCAATAAGAAGGCATAATAAAATGAAAGAACACAGCCGTTTTATCCATTTCATCATAAGCAGATACCTCCGTTCTTCTACAGTGTAACGAACCGGGCTGTATTCTTCCACAATATATTCTTACATTTTCTTTTTCTGTCTTACATTTCTGTAAGACACGGCGCGGCCTCTCCTATCCGTTCTGCCCGGTTGTGCTGCCGAAGCCGCCGTTTCTTATACTCTGTGTACAGTCATCCAGAGTAATCCCGTACTCTGTAAAGATCCCCTGCATAAAACCGTTTCCGGCTTTAATCTCAACCGTTTTTCCTTCTCTGGAATCATTGGTAAGTTTTGCGAATATATGTCCTTCATTATCTGAGTAATAATAGTCGCTGTCTATAATACCGACTGTATTATTCAGCTGAAGTCTGTATTTAAAGCCCAGGCCGCTTCTCGGATAACACTTCAGCACCCACTCCGGCTCCATCCAGACGCGGATTCCGGTAGGTATTTTAACTGTCTCACCCGGCTTGAGAATAATGGCCGCCGGCGCAAAAAAGTCATAACCCGCACTTCCGGCAGTTGCCCGCTTCGGCAGACAGATTCCGTCATAGATCTGCTCGATCACTCCGGGCCGCTGTGTTCCGAATGCATCAGTCCATCCTTCCATAAACTGTTCCAGGCTGACCTTTTCAAATTTTGCCACTCTTTTCATGCCTTTTTCTCCTTCTAAAACGGCGTCCCGTACAGGTCGTACGGAGTTACCTGATATACGTAATAATTCAGCCAGTTCGTATACAGATTGTTCGCGTGTGCTCTCCATGTAAGAACCGGTTTGTTCTCCGGGTCGTCATCCGGATAATAATTCTCCGGGATCTGCGGATTCAGACCTTTTCCCATATCTCTTTTATACTCTGAATCCAGTGTCATCCTGTCATATTCCGGATGCCCCATCACAAAAATCTGTCTCCCCGCTTCTGCCATGCACAGAAATACACCTGCCTGCCGTGAATCTGCCAGAATGGTAATCCTTTCATCTGCCTCCAGCAGTTCCTGGGGAACTTCGGTATGTCTGGAATGCGGCGCCATAAACACGTCGTCAAAGCCTCTTACAAGAGGAATTTTCCTGTTTCTGACCCGATGGCGGTATACACCGGAAAGTTTTTTCGGCAGATCCTTCTTGCCGATTCCGTAATGATAGTACAGTCCTGCCTGAGCGCCCCAGCACAGGTGAAGGGTAGACATTACGTTTGTCGTTGTCCACTCCATAATCTCTTTTAATTCTTCCCAGTAATCCACCTCTTCAAACGGCATCTGCTCTACCGGAGCGCCGGTAATGATAAATCCGTCAAACTTTTTATTCCGCAGACTGTCAAATGGTTCATAAAATTTGTAGATATGGCTGGTTGAAGTGTTTCTGGACACATGGCTTGTCACCCGTACAAATGTCACATCTACCTGCAGAGGCGTATTCGACAGAGATCTGAGGATCTGAAGTTCTGTATCTTCTTTCAGCGGCATCAGATTAAGAAGTCCGATACTGATCGGGCGGATATCCTGGTGGGCCGCCCGGTATTCATCCATTACAAATATATTTTCCTGTTCCAGTATCTCCTTTACCGGGAGATCATTTTGTACTCGAATTGGCATATGTATTTCCCCTTTATTGTGTCTTTTCCCGCAGAAATGCTCATCCTGACCGCTTATTCCAGTCAGATTGCCCTGCACTGCCGGTCCGCAGAAACGGCGGACCGTTTACACAGTACTTGTCAAATGATTATAACGCGATTCCCGTCCGGTAGTCAATAAAGAGCCAAACTTGAGTTTCCGCAGAATTATCCCCCTCAGACATATCTGCCGCCTTTTGTTATTC